>ERZ809209.470-NODE-470-length-24358-cov-48.154014_pt1 | contig 24358 bp, 47 predicted proteins | sample MGYA00520514_ERZ809209 | MGnify/ENA primary metagenome ERZ809209 (study PRJEB31576, sample SAMEA3212657) | Homo sapiens | biome: human-gut; feature: human gut; material: fecal | place: Sweden | collected 2012 ...
CTGCCTTGCTATAACACTGAGCCGTGCTCTTTGCATATACAGTGCCGATTTTATCCGTGCAATCATTAACCGCATAAACAGTCTCAGCTGTGCTTCCATTGCGCCAAGTTATAGGTGTTGGATAGCTTCCGCTTGAAGCACTTGAAGTGTTGCCGGAGCTTTGTGCAACCTTGCTTTGGTCTCTCGGTCGGAGCACTCCATATACGCCTGAATATGTGTGTTTAACCTTTTTCACCGGCTTTCCGTTCCAATTTTGGTCGTATGAATAGAAGCTGCGCGTGTCACCATCGCCTGTGGCTATCGCGATATGGCCTGCGCCGTTGCCTACGGAGCTATTCCACACAACTATATCACCACGCTTTGGAATGAGCTGCGGCGTATTTTTGATTTTATCGAAGTTTGCTTTGAGTGGTGCACGCAAGGCAAAGTTAATCCAGTAGAATCGAGCATTGCCCCAGCTTCCCGCCGATATACCAAAAACATCGTGCAGATAAGCCTTAATAAGGTCTACGCATTGCACGCCGTATGCGCCGTCATAGTCGGTTGATTTGCCAAGATATTTATTAACAAATTCGGAGTAGTTCATCATTCACCCTCCGTTTCGTCTGTTCTCGGTGCTTCATATGTAAGCGCCTGCGTACTGTCGCTTATGCCCTTTGTGGTTGGGTCTGAAATAATACCGATTGCCGCAGGTATCATAAGAACAAGCGTTGCCGCATTCATGATATCAGTGGCTGCCACGCTCGTTTTAATGCCGAAAAGGTTAAGAATAGCGAATACGGCTACAATTACGGCTGATATAATACCAAGCCACCAAGAGCCACTTTTTAATCGTACTTTCCAGTTGATTTTCATTGTTTATCCTCCTTGTGTTCAAGGGCAGAAATTCTGCCCTCGTGGTTGTTGATTTTTTCGCCCTGCTCATCGAGGCGTTCAAAAATCTGCTTGTGGCGACTTGAAGCCTTGACTTTGAGCTCATCCGTTTCTTTTTCGTTTTGCTCAATTCGGTAAATCAAATTCTTAATTTCGCCGCTGAGCTGTGTCATAGCGCGGGTGTTCTTAACAAGCGGCGCCGCCACTGTGCCGATGAGGCCGACTATAACAACTACAACGGTGACTATATTCCACTCAGTCACTCCGCCACCTCCTCAATGGGCTTGACTTCGTAATGACGAATGATTTTATCTTTTTGTTCTTCATATGAAGCAACAAGATATTCTTTCGCCTCGTCATACATAGGGTTGTTATCATCCACAACATCCTTAAATCCCATTTCGGATTTAAGCAATTCCTCGGTGGGGTTTGCGATAACAATTTTTTTCGGAGCTTCCACAAGCGCTCCATTTACAAGTTTTCCAATCATTTTTGATAACCTCCTAAATTCTTTCAATCCTGATTGAATTTTCAACAACATATATAAAATCGGGGTCACTCGGATACGCAAGGTAAAGGCTTATGATATCGGCATTCCTGATTATCATTTCCCTGTGCTGCCAACCTTTTATGGCCTCACACATAAGGCTTATGCCTGAAGCACTTCGAGGTTTAACGGTTATGCCGCCGCTTCTTTTTGCGGCGGTATTGTAAACATCAAAGGAAATCTTGATATCACCCTTGACCTCAAAAGGAAACCGAGCAGTACCGTTTGCGTTCCAGCCGCTTGTGGGCTGCCACACCAAGCACTTGCGCCCCTCAAACTCTTTGCGCTGCATTCTTGCATTTTCGGCGATATCAATGCCTCCGCCGCTCGCAAAGAAATCAAAAAAAGCCGAGCTGTCAAACAAATTTGGGCGGCGAGCCATACTTCTTCGCCTCATCAGAAAGCACCTACTCTCGCTATCATCTGTTTAGTGCCGTCGCTTCGAGTGCCGAGCTGCTTAATATTCACCTCATATGAAGCGTTGGCAATAGGAACGAACACGCCGTCTGCGCAATCGTCACCAACCCACTTGATATTTTCGGCAGGGTAAACAAGCACGGTTGCCGTGTCGCCGCTCTCGAATGTGAACGCAAACTCTGCGCCTACATCCGTTAATACGCTTGTTATGGTGATTTTTGTTAGCACATTTGAAAAATTCGTGTAAGTGTGGTCTACCGCCGCTATCTCAGGCTCTGTCACAGTACTTGTTGTGTTTTTCCATTTTTCAAGCTCGCTGCGCAGGATGTAATCACCCTCAGCTCTGCCGTACCACCATGACGAATCGGTGCAGTAATAACAGCCCGCAAAATCCCCTGATACAACGATATAGTCATCTACCTGCCATACGATTATGCAACCCTGTGATACATTCACGGTATTGTTGCGCGTAAATGATGTTTGTCCATCTCGCTTGTAGCCAAGATAGCCGAGCTCGTCATTATTTTGCAGAACGATATCATATGCTCCAGCAGGCAATGTTGCAAGGTCATAAGCCCTTCTGAGGCTTGTATTATCGCTCAAATCAAGCGTTTTGCGCCCTGTGCGTGCCGATATATCAACAAGCGGTGCTGCCGAAGCCGCTATTTCGGATTTATCACTTTCGGTCAAAACATAATCATTGCCCGAATCGCCCTTATCACCTTTGGGGCCTTGTTCACCCTGTGGGCCTTGTTCGCCTTTGAGACCTTGTTCACCTTTGGGACCTTGTTCACCCTGTGGACCTTTAGCACCCTGTTCGCCTTTAGCCCCTGCAGGAATCGTGAAATCAATCACCGCGGCACTTGTTGTGCCGGAATTAACAACGTTTGCCGCACTGCCCGCTTCACCTGTGGTTACACTGCCCACCGCTATTGTGGCAGCTTTGCCGTCCTTGCCGGATGCTCCGTCCTTACCAGGTGCTCCGTTGAATTTGCCGCTGTCGGCATCATCACGCACGGATTGAGCTATTTTTTGTGCTTCCTCGGCAGCGTTGATAACCTGCATATATTCGCTCGGTGTAGGGTCGGTTTCATCACCTGAATGAACAGTTGCATTATTGTAAAAACCGACTGTGTTTGTGGTAATAATGAATGTATCATTGTCAGCGTTTTTTTGTCCCTCGGTTGAAATCATAATATAGCCGGGATTGCTCAATACCTCGTGCGGTATAAAGCACTTGCAATCCTCACCGAGCGTTTGCGCCTTTTCAACGCCTGTTGTCTTGTTTTTGAAAAACGCACGCTTATTACAATCTTTCCAATCATCGGAAATGTAATTAAATGCACATTCTATGTAACGCCTTGTACCCTCAAAAGTGGCTATTTCTTTGCTTGCGGCTAAATTCTGTCCGTCGACAAGCAAGTTAATTGTGAGCTTATCAATCATTGTTATTCACCTTTACCATATAGCACCTGCAACCGTAATGCGGTTTCGGAGGCACTTTATCGATTTTGTATATTTTCCCATTTCGTTTTATGCATTCGGCACACACATTTTTATCTGTTTGGGAAACCCATTTCAGCTTTAAAACGCCCTGCGCCTTAAAAACGGTTGTTCTTGCTTTATCAACAATCATTACGCCGTATTCCTCAATTTGCTTTTTCAGCCCGCGTGCAAGTCGCTTTTGAGCTGTAATAGCGTCTATGCCATTATACGAATAATCGTTGTCTTTAAGGGTTATAAGCGTTTCAATATATCGTTGTTCCTTGCGTTTCAGCTCGTTATAGTACACATATTGTGTGACTATGTAATACTCGTTAAGCCACTTTTTTACTTCATCCTCGGTTATATCCTGCCTATAAGCTTTGGCATTACGCAAAAGCATAGCAAATGCGGCTTGTTCGATTTTATAAAACGCTCTTTCTGTTTCTTTTTTTATCTGCTTAACAGAAGTTTTCGACAATCTAAGCCGCAAATTGTTCAAGATTATGTAAATCTTTTTTGCGAGCTTTTCGTTATCGTCAAGCAGTTGTTGATACGGAGTTGTCATTTTGCTCCTTTATTGGGTCTTTGCCTGTGTTTTTCCCGCTTGCTGTGAAGCCGTCAGGCTCTGTATTTTTGCCTTTTGGCTCATCGCCCATATCGGTATCATCTTCAAGCGAAAACTTCCATTTGTCGAGGTAGGGCAGACTGTCAAGATATGCTTGCCCGCTATCGTTAAACAAACCGCAAAGTTTAAATGCAATACTCGGATGAACACCCGCAGTAAGCATTCCGTTAAGCGCCTGCACCTTGACAAGCAGGTTATCTGTTCTGTTGCGGTTGAATTTAATCTCGATATCGGAGAGGCTTAAAGATTTAACTTCTTTAGGCGCATTTTTACTGTTGCCGATGATTTTTAAAACGATTTTTAAAAATTCCTGTTCGGATTGCTTGAATATTTCCTCAAATGCCTGCGCCTGCGTTTCGGCGATGTGCCAACCGTTGGAATACATAATCGCTTCGCCTGTATTTCCGCCTGTTGATTGTTCTCTGCCGGGAACACCCGCTATTTCAAGCATTTCTTTTGTGAAATCGTCAATAATTGTCTGTGTGTTGCTTTGGTTAAGCTCGGAAGCAAGCCACTCAACGGTTGCTTTTTTATCAGGGGTGACATCCGTTGTATTCAAGCAACCTTTTACCATAAGCTCGTTAAATTGTTCATCGGAAACTTTAACATTGTTAATCCACAGAATGGCCTGTATGAATTGTGCAACGCCGTTTACTCTGTCGCTCGATACGGTATTGATTGCGTTAATAAGCTTGATAACGCGCTCGAAAGAACCGCAACGCGCTTCGTCTGCGTCATATTCAACAATGGGTATAATTCCCATACCGTTTTTTTCGGATTTTAATATTTGCCAACCCATTGACGAACCCGCAAGCTCAAAATACTTCTCGTCTGTGTAGCAACCTAATGTGACCTCGCCTGTGTTGGTAATGACAAAAGTGCCTGCCAGCACTTTCTGCCTTTCAACCGTATTGGCATAAACAACAAAAGTGTATTCACTTTCGGGAATGTAAATCGAAAAAGAGGAAATCTCATTATCATCGTTTACATTCGCGGTTACAAGCCGATATCCCACGCCGCCCGTGAAAAATTCATCGGAAAGCTTTATATCCTTGCTATTCTTTGCCTGCTCGTACATCATTTCGTTAAGCTGAGCAACGGCAATATCGGTTTGTTCCTCAAGAGTGCTGTTCTTTCCTGCGTTGCGGATATCTTTTCTTGCACGCTGAATGTATGTTATCGGGTCGCCGAAAGTAAAGCCTTTCTTAAACTCCTTAATCTCGTGGGCGTGGTTTACAACAACGCGGTTATTGATATCGCCGCGTACTTTCTTATTGCGTTGCAATATCGGTTGTAAACCCTTTTCGTAGTTTTTCAGCATTTTGATTTTTCGGTAGTTCTCGTAAATATCGAAAATCAAATCGTTAAGAACATCTTGTATATTGCTTTCGTCAATCCTCGTGTAGTCGGTATAAAGCTTTATTCTGCCGTTGAAGTCGGTTTTTTCCGTTGCAACGGGGCTGTATTCTTTGATTGAGTTCCAAGTCTTAAACATAAATGCTCCTAAATAAAAAAAAGAGCCACAAAATCAATCGTGACTCTCAGGCTCTTCAAGATGTATTTCAAATGTACGGTGACAAAACTTGCAATAGGGAAATACTGTTCCCTTTGTATCTTTTCCCACCTCAAGTAATTTCTTTTTATATCCTCGCCGCAAGCATTGCGGACAATAAATAATTTTTCGTTCCATAATATGAGAGGGGCAGAGTATTTATTGTGTTCGCCCTCTGCCGTGGCATCGAAAAAAGAAAAATAAAAAAGGAAGTTCAGCGTGTCGCTCTCACGCAATTCTATTATAATTTATAAACTTACAAAATATCAACAGTTTATAACGCGTAGTTGTTGTTGAAAGACAACTTAAAACAATCTATCCATAATTTTTATGTTCTCAAATGAGATTTTCTCTTTCATCATAGCTAAAGAAGCCAAACTGTCAGGCGCGTCATCGTGTTTGTTCTTGCCCTCAACAACGAACGAAAACACGCCTTGCATAAACAACGCATATTCTTTGTTTCGGCTGTCCGTGCTCCGAAAATACATTTCCCGTATTTCCGGTGCGCGCTCAAATATTCGGAATTGCTTCTTTTGTCGGCTATATGCGTATGCGCCGTTCATATTGCAATAATAGTTACGCTTTTTCAACAATTCGGCTACATCGTTCATGTACGCTTCGCCGCCTTGGTTAAACTCAAAATCCGCCATTTTCACATTATTGCGAATTATCGCATTTGCAATCAAGGGTTCGGTAACGCGCTTATCACCGTTATTGAACACAACATCGTGAATATATATGCGGTCGCCGTATTGGTAAGCAATAGGAAATGAGGTATAGTCGCCGCCGCCGAACGCAAGGTCGCCAAAAGCAAATACTCTGTCGGGTTCTGCATCGGGAAGCGTGCCGTTGTAAAAATTCATTGTATCGGATGTAAACAATGTGCCTTGTCTTTCAACGGGTTCACCTTGAAACTGAGCAAGCCAAGAAGCCATATCGTTATTGGCCTCGAACGAAGCGCGGCGCTCCCGGAAATATTCGGTGCTGAAGCCAACGCCGTAAGCATAATTAAAATTACTCTCATCGTTTTCATCAAGCGCAGGCAAATTGATAATCTTATATCGCGTATTTTTAAATGCGGAGTTTGTTTCAAGTAAACTCATCCTACGGCCCGCAGGGTCTGTCAAGCTCCACCTTGTGCCTATCCAAAGCTTTTTTGCCTTTTCCTTTGTACGAGTAACAAGGTTGTTATCCACTTTGCTCCACGCACTATCAAGGCGGTTTTTGTTGAGTGCTTCCTCAATGCCGCCTATAAGGTCATCGGACACAAGAATACCGTCGCAGTCACAAGCACCGTTAAGCGTTCCGTACAAAGAACGCGCGGTCATAGTAGGATAACGCTTTTTGCGTTTCAAATCCAATGTTTCCATTGCGGCATTTGTTGCCACTATATTTATATCCGGGAACACATCGCCCCACAGATAAGTAAGGTCATCGTTTAATATCTCCAATATGCCATTATAGAATGCCTGCGTTATTGTATCGGAAAACGCACTGTAAAGGTTACTGCTCTCGGGTCGTTTACCGATAATCCAAGTCATAAAGAATGACACAAGCGTTGTTTTCCCAACTCTCGGAGGCATTGACAAAAACAATTCGTCAAGCTTATCATCCGCCAACTCCTGCATTGCGATAACTACGGGAAGCATTACCTTTCTGCGCGGCAGATAAAAGCGTTTGTGTGGCGGTCTATTCAATTCCACATAAAGCAAATAGCTGTCAAAATCATACGGTGCAGCACACAAAAGCGCCGCCTTATAAAGCTTGTGAAACTCCAAAGCCGCCTTTGTGTCGCCTATGGATTGTTTTTTGATGTTTTTACGGCAAAGGGCTATAACTCGCTTGACAACCTCTAAATCCTTGTCATTTCGCCCCACATCAAGCAACATAGACACATATTCAATTTTAGTCATATCCTTTGTCCGGATAATCTGCTCGGCTAACTTATTCATAGGCATAAAAAAAAGAGCCACAGTTTTTTTACTGTGGCTCTCGTGGGCTCTCTCTTATTTATTATGTTCGTTGATAATCCTATAAAGCGATGTTCGCCCCACGCCTAAGCACTCGGCAAACTCTGCTCCTTTTATTTCTCCATTACAATATTGTGCGTACAATCTTTGGTATTCTTCTTCATCGTAAGTCTTTTTCGGCCTGCCGAATTTCGTACCTTTCAGCTTTGCGGCTGCTATGCCCTCTCTTGCTCTTTCTAAGGTTTGCTCTCTCTCTAACTCACTGAGTGCGGCAAAAACCGTTAACATAAACTTTCCTTGCGGTGTAGATGTATCAATATTTTCTTTCTGCACCACAAGCTCAACATCTTTTGCCTTTAAGCAATCAACTATACTGAGGAAGTCCCTTGTGCTCCTTGCAAGCCTTGATATACTCTCAACTATAAGCACATCGCCCTCTCTTACATAGCTTTCCATTGCTTTAAGTGCGGGTCTCTCTCTTTTTGCACCGCTCTCCTTATCTACGAATATCTTTTCAACACCTAATCTCTCCATAAGCAAATCTTGTCTATCCGTATGCTGTTGAGCTGTACTCACTCTTACATATCCTATTTTCATTTTTCCTTTTTCCTTTTCTTTTTTTCTTTGTGTTCATTATATCACAAGCTGTTCAACAAGTCAACACTTTATGAACACCTTTTTTGTTTTAAATGTGGTTACGGAGCTAAGACAACCTTTTATTATATCCATTCTAACCCCCTCCCACCCCATAAGCTAAAAAATTGCTTGATCTTCAAAAAACTATAGTTAATTGAACAGCTGCAACACTGTTCAATAATTCAACAAGTTTAATTGTTGAATTGTTCAATAATTAAGAAATAGTTAATTGAACAATTATAATATTATTATTCAATGATTGAATAATCAAACAAATATTAAATAAATAATAACATCCGTCTTAATAGTGGATACTTGGTTATATATTTTAATTCTTCACACATTAAGGGATATAACATAATTCTATATAGTAAGAGCTGATAACAAGATTGTAATTGAAGAATAAAGAAATAAATAAATAAAATATAATAAAAAATTATATAATTATTAAAATAATGTTGACATATGCTCTGGCATATGCTATAATTATAGATAAGTTAAGGGAATTAAAAACCTTAGCAAATACGGTGGCGAGTGCCGGAAAGGAGAAAAGATGGACGATTTGAGTAAGATTGACTCTTTCGGCTTTGTTCTTAGCCTCGAAGCGCTGCTAAAGGCGGGCAAAGTAGACGAAGCCCTTGGTATTCTTGATAAGTTAATTAAGGAAACCGAAAGCAAAAGCTCGAACGATTAAGCCCGAGCAATAAATAAAAAAAGACCCCGACAATAAAAGCCGGGGCATAGGACAAAAGCAATATATAAGCCGCACGGTGTGGCACTTGCCGCCATCCGTCAACCGCTTATATATTGTAAAAACAATATAACACATTCAAAACAAAAAGGCAAGAAAAAAAAAGAGCGTAACCCCCGACATAATGAAAGAAAGAAGGGGAAACGCTCCGGAGCTAAGAGAATGTTAAAACCCTTTAGCATTTGTATTTTAACATTCTTTCGCTTCAAAGTCAATAAGAAAAGGAGATAAAAAGGATGTTAAAGACAATTGAACAGGTAAAAGAGAATTTAAACAATAGAAAATGCCGCAGCGCTTGGGATAGGGGCGTTAATGCTTATGCGCTCGAACTGCTCGACAATTTGGCCGCCGCTCTTGCGTGGCAGCAGTTAGAGCAAATCCCAGAAGATTGGAAAACCTGCAAAGCTGATGTATTCAATGGGGCGGATGATTGGGCGGCGTTCTCTTGGGGTGGTTCTTCCTTGATATATGATTATGACATCGCCGAAAGACTTTGTACACCGTCCGAATTAAAAAGAACAAAGAACGGCGAAAGGAAGCCCAACGCCCGCGAAGATTGGCTCGACACGCAGGCAAGGGCGTTATATCAAGCTTGGCGCCGCTTATATTCAATAATTTACCTTTATAATTAAACGCTTTTAAGGGGCTGAGCGCATCAACCCCATTCCACTAATAGCCGGGCGGGCTTAAAACGCAGACAAGATATAAAAAAAGAAAGGAAGTTATAAAAAATGAAAAAGCAATTTGAAGAAATCGGACATTTGGGAGGCAATCCAAACATTGAAATAATAGAATATAAAAACAAATTCTACTGCCTTAGCGGTTGGAATGGTGAAAGATATTTCGATTGTTGGGAATGTAATAAACCGTTTTGGTTTAACGGTGAATATTCTGCAAATCAAAAAAGCGATGAAAAATATACATTTATACCAATCTACAATTATCAAATTGAAAACATCGACCTTGAAGCAATAGAGGAAAATTCACATGAATGGCTGAACGCGGTAGAAATAGTTGATTTTGATATGCAATAAACACAGAAAGGATAAAAAAAGGAAAGGTGAATTATAATGAAAATTTACACAGTCGACAGAGAAGCAGGCAACAAAATTGAAGAATTCAACACAATTGAAGAAGCAAAAAAGGCGATTGCCGCTTACGAAGAAGAAGATAAGCGCGATGGCACATATACGCCCGATTTTTACGATATTGTAAATGAAAATTGCGAAAGCATTATTTAACGCAGAGTGACCGCCCTTTATGGGCGGGTAATGCGGCTAAGAGCGGTCACAAGCCCGCCGCAAAAAAAGGAAGTGAAAAAATGGAAGATAATATATATCATTTCGCCCCGGTGGAGTGCTTCGCGATTGATGAACCTTGCGACGAGGCGGAAGTTGAGCAGCTCGTGAACACCGCTGCGCAGGCGGTAGCCTTCGCAGGCTTGCAAGCAACAGAAGCAATATACACCACCGCGCCGCAGCTCGTGCGCGTGCATTTTGACCTTGATTTTGCTTCTGCTTACAGACTGCCAACGCTTTTAAACAGAATTGAAAAAAGTTTAAATGCTTACTTGAACCGCGACGGCTGCCGCTGTTATCTTAACAACGGTTTGACCGTTGAAATACCGAGAGCGCAGCGGCAAACGGTGCGCATGCGTCAATTTTTAATTCGTGAATACCAGCGCATGAAGCTTCCCGCCGTCCTCGGCATTGATTCAAACGGTCACCAACTTGTTATCGAGCTTGCCGACGCTCCACATTTGCTCATTGCAGGCCAAACCGGCAGCGGCAAAAGCGTTTGTTTAAATGATATTTTAGTATCAATTTTGCAAAAAAAACAGCCCGCAGATGTTCAATTCCTGCTCATTGACCCGAAGCAAGTAGAGTTGTCAAAATATGCATGTATTCCGCACCTCGCGGGGCCGATTGCAACAACACCCGAAGAAGCATTGAATGCGCTGCACTGGGCAGTTGATGAAATGGAACGCCGCTATACCATATTAAGGCAAAGAGGAGCGGCAGGGCTTGACCTTGCGCCGGGTCTCTTTCCTCGCCTTGTTATTGCTATTGATGAGCTTGCCGACCTTATCCAAGCGAGCAAGAAAGAGGTTGAAACGCTTATTTCAAGACTTGCGGCCAAAGGCAGGGCGGCGGGTATTCACTTAATTGTTGCAACTCAATATCCAAGCGCAAAAATTATAACGGGAGCAATAAAGGCAAACATCCCAACGCGCATAGCGTTCAAGACCTCTTCAAACTCTGATAGCCGCGTTATACTTGATATGGTAGGAGCCGAAAAGCTCACCGGCAAGGGTGACGGCTTGTTCTTTGCACCTGCTTCAAGCGTTCCGCAACGCTTCCAAGCTTGCTACTTGTCGCCCGAAGAGATTAACACCGCTTGTCATTATGCGTGGCTTAATACACCGCAGGGAAGGAGGGGAACGAATGGAGAAGAAAAAAAACACACCGCAGGCGCGGTATGCAAAAAAATATTTAAAAAAATACATGCTCGAATTTAACACGCGCACCGATGCGGATATATTAGAATTTTTTCAATCTGTGCCGAACAAAAGACAGCTTCTTTTAACGCTGCTGCGTGAAGAAATGGAAAGGGTAGAAAATTCCCGCTAACATTAGTTAGCGGGTTGTTTTTTGCCCTTTTTTCACTTGTTTTTTTGACCCTCTGTAATTGCCTACAAGCCATTTTTATTTTTAGGTATAAACTTATATTCCTTTATTTCAAAAGCTTGTTGTGCGTTGCCTTGTGGCTTGCCGTGTGCTTTTCTACCGTTAGTCTGTGGTGCGGTGTGCTTTCCATGGGTGCTCACAATATTGCCACGGTTTCAGTGTCGCCGGGGGTGTGTCCCCTGTGCTTTGCTTTTTTCGTCCCGGTCCGATAACCCCAAAAATGTAAGTACGCGATTTTTCGATTTTTTCAAAAATGTAAGTACGCGATTTTTCGATTATTTGAAAAACGCTTGCCGTCATTGGCAAGGTGTGATATCATAAAAACAAAGCATGATTGGAGAATAAAAAAATGGATATAATTCATATAGATGTCGCCTCTTATGACAAGCTTATGAATTGGCAAGAAGAAAATCGCGAACTCGTCAAGGCGATTGCACCATATAACAAGTTTTATTTTCAGCGGGCGGAAGTTGTTTTCGCAGATTTGTTCGACTCTTATATTGTCGGTTATTTCGATTTCAAGCGCGATTTGTTGCGGCTTCGGATTAAGCGAAATAAAAAACAAATCGTCAATTGCCATATTGTGCCAAAGCCTGATGACTTTAATAATGACTACGGAATATATTTTGATTTAACGGCTAACGATGAAAGCCTATCATATGAGGACACTTGCAATGTTATTCAGATTGTCGCCAATACTTACATTGCTTACAACGCGTTGCTTATATACGGCAATCTTGTTGACGGCTCATCCATAACCCCGAGAACAAGAACAGAGGGCGGCGACAAGCATTACTTCGTAAGAGAATACGACAACAAGATTTACGCTGTTTCCTCGCACACTCACCGCTCACCCGAAGGTGTGTTCAGCGTTCGTGGGCATTTTCGTAAGTACAAAAGCGGTAAGGTGATATGGATTGACGAATATTTAAAAGGAACAGACGAAAAATAAAAAAGGCAAGGATTGCTCCCTGCCTTTTTTTCTTTTACTTTTCGCTTTTAACAAAGTCCGCAAATCGCTTGTATTTGGCTATTTCACGGCAGGCGCGCCGCCAAGTGCGGTAAACACTTGACTTGTCAACACCGAGCTTGTCTGCCGCTTCTTTGAGCGTTTCGCCGTTGCTTATAGCCTTATACACGGCAGCTTGCTTGCTCGTCAATAGGTTGTCGGCTATGTACTCATTCGTTCGGTTGTACTTCAATTTCTGTCACTCCTGCATCAGCTTCAAGCAGCTTTGTTATTTCATCGTTTGATTTGGCTTTTTCAAGCAAGGTCTGCGCGGGTTTTATGGCGTGCTCTATTTCATCTTTAAAGCCGTAGTTGTTCTTCAAGTTGAATATTGCAATAGCCGGATTAACATTGCCGTTGAGCGACCACTCGGTGAGAAGTGCGAGCAGTACCCCTTCTAACCTTGCCATAGATTGTTTGCGGCGTTCGGATATACCCATTTCGCCCCGTTGCCAAGCATCATATATCGGCTTGCCTATGCCGCAAGCGGCGCAGAAGCCCTCTCTCGTTGGGCGTAGCTCCTTTTCTTCGCAAAACTCGAAATATTCCACAATGCGCTTTTCAAAGGCTTCATCGTCTTTGTCGCTTGCCGATATGATACTCCATCCGAGCAAGTCCTTGTACTTGCCGACTGTTTCCGCCATATATTGACGGCGCAGGCTCTGCGAATATGACGGCATTAACGCACCACCTCTTTAAGCTGATTTATAACTTTTTTGACTTCTACTAATATCTCGGCGGTAGTCCATTGCTTGCCACCTTTGCGTGGCAAGTCGGCGTAATAGTCATTGCCGTGGGCGTAATCCCAACCTATCCAACGGCCTTGTTCCGTTCGCATATCTGAATCAATAATTAAGCCGTCCGAATCGTATGTTATATCGCCGTGGCAGTCTATATCTGCATTATTCACGCTTTCGTTTTCGTGTAATTTTACATAGGCACACGGATGTGTGAAGTATGAGATTATGCGGTATTCATATCCGTTGTAAGTACCGCCCGCCAACACTTCACTCGCGCCAAACTCCTGTGGGATTTTATATTTCATTTCTTTTGCTTCTTCCATTTTTTACCTCACTTTTCTACGCCTTGTAGGGCATTGATATTTACGATGTTTTTCTTTTGCTTTTTCGTGCTCGCGCAGGCAATGCCACGAACACAACAGCCTTTGATTGTTGGAATATTCGCCTGCTTTGTATGCCCAATTCGTGCGGTCATTGCACATAAAGGTGTTGCCGCATATCGGGCATTTAAAAATATTTTGATAAACTTCTCCGTTCCTCACAATCATATCGTTACCTGCCTGTGCTGCCGAAACCGCCGTTACCGCGTTCTGTTTCCTCGAATTTCTGCACCAAGCAAATGTTCGGAATGCTTATCTGCATAACAACAAGCTGAGTGATTTTGTCGCCGCGCTTAATGGCATAATCCACATTGGAGTGATTGTATAGCTTAACAACGATACTGCCTGTATAGCCAACATCAATTACGCCCTCGCTTGTAATGCTGTACTTAACATTCAGTCCGCTTTTAGACTTTAAAAAGCCAGCTGTATTTGGCGGCAACTCAACATGCACGCCCGTGTTAATGCTGATGCTGCCCTTTGCAGGAATAACCGTATCAATCGGTGATAACAAGTCAAGTCCTGCATCTGTTGCGTGTCCTCTTGTTGGCATTAAAGCCTTTTTGTCTAACATAATGTTCATTTGTTTAACTCCTTTTCGTTCATGTTTTCTCGTAAACAAAGGTCTTGCAGTTTGCTAAAGCACGCCTCACACATATCAAGTTTTCTCAGTTCAATTTTGGGAGGGCTGAAAAAAGATATATATTTTCTATAGCGCTTAAATTCGTATCTTTCCTTTGCTTTAGTGATTTCTTTGTGGCATATATCACATTCAATTATTTTGCGTTTCATCTTCTTGTTCCCCTTTGTCCGTGTCTATTATTTCTATAAGTGTTAAAAATTCTACACCAACTTCGTTAACATAAAAGGTTCTTATTTCATTGCCTATCAAGATTTCAAAGAATGTATCGTGTTTTTTCACAAACTCCATAAATAGCATTCTTCCACCCTCGGTATTTACTCTAACTTCAAGCATTATATTCATTGTTGTTCCGTAATTAAAGATATTATCGACTTTAACTACTTTGAGTGGCAAGCCTTTGTACGATACAAAACTATATTCTCGGAATTTCAATATCCTTTTGAGTTCTGAAATTTTACCTTTCATTTCTTTGTTTTCAATTTTTAATTTCTTATTGTCACCGGAAATAATCCCTATTTCTATTACCGCTAATAAAAGCAGTCCTGCAAGAAAAGCAATCATAACTTTCTATCCTTTTTCTTTCACCTCTGTATTGCAATCTTTGATAAATTTCTCGTATTCCTCTGTTGTCATTTCTGTATCTTTGCCGTAACGAACACGATTTAATGCAACATCAAAATCGTAACAATAATTTGCAAGTACAATTTTCGCTTCTTCTTTGGCTTTTTTTACACACATATCAATATAATCTTGCTCCGTCATATTCCAATCTGTAGGTGCATCAACTACTGTTGAAATTCTGCAATATAAGCCGTTAGGTTGCTTTGCTATTAGTCCTGCCATTATTCTTTTAACTCCACCAATATGTATTTGCCGTTCTTTGTCTTGGGTTGTTTCATTGCTAATCTCCTTTAGTTTTGATTCTGCTTCCTCTTTTGTAAAAAACACTACTTTGCCCAACATTAAGTCAATTCGAGTTTTGTATGTGAGTCTTCCAATAGGTGAAGAAATATACTCAATTTCAATCCACTCTTGCGGATTTGTGAAATAGTTATATTCAACTCTTGTTACTGTTGCTTCGCATATTTCATTTGAACTTCTATGTAAAAACCACACTTTTTCCCCAACATTGAGTGTCGGTTCAATAATGCGTGATTTGTCTTTAAAACTATTACACAGTTCAGGTTTCCAATGCAATTGTTTCATAAGCTCACAGCACACATTGTAGTGGTAACAATTTTTACAAGTCATACATTTTCTGCCCCCTCGCTCATCTTCTCAATAGTTTCAATAATTTTATCTCTTGCGGCTTTTTTTGCCCTGTAAATTTCCCTGCAATTATCAGCAAAATACATCAATTTATATGCCTTATCGTCCTCGGCTTGTTGCTCGTATATAGCAGTAATTAAAACATTTTCGTCAATCATTGTGTCACCTCGTCCATTTTCGCACCACAAACAGGGCAATAATTGTAAAGACTACTATCGTCATCAAAACAATCAGTATATCCACAAGCAGAACACTTACAATCCACATATCCTAAATCGCCTCCGACTTCTACCCAATGAGCGTGTCGCTCTGTATCTGCTTTTGGCAAACTCAGTATTTTTCTTTTTGCCGTTTCAAGTAACAAATCAACATAATCATTGATTGTTTTTGCCAATTCTCTGTTTTCTTGTCCTCTACCAATTACACAGAAGCACTTAACATCTAAACTATCATTAGATATTACTTTTATTGCTTCTTTTCTATCAATCAAATCATCCATTATTCTCACTCCAATCTAAAGCCTGTCCGCAATATCTGCAATAAGGACTTAACTCGGCGAATGTTTTACAAGTTGGGCAGACTACTTTATTTAATATTTTATTCACTTTTTTAGGTATTTGTTTTTCAAGTGCTTCTATTACGATGTTCATTTCTTCTACCGAACACATATTCGTGTAAGCGTTTTCAGCTAAATTCTGAACGAAGTTGTTTTTTACTTCTTGTATTGTCATTCTTCTACCTCGCTTTCAATCAATTTTTCTACTTCTTCAATACTCATACTTCTGATTTTTTCATAGTTTGGCATTGCCTCGCTATTCAAATATTCAACAATACCGCTAATACAATCTCGTTCCGTTGCTATCGGTGAGCATTCTCTTTGAGAACAATACCTGCACCCTTTCTCAACTTTATCAAATATTTCTTTTGCCATTTCCTCAACACTCATATTTTTAATTTGCTCATAGTTTGTCATTTTGATACCTCCCTAAGAATTTCGGAATATTCTTCAAATACATCACAGTAATTTTTTGCTTCGCATTTTTGGCATTCTGTAATATCAACGGTATCGGTGATACAGTGTAGCCCTAACTCTTTTACGAGTGCCAAGCGGTCTTTTGGGTTCATCCAATCCATTTCTTTTTTGCCTTTTTGGTAATATTTGTCTATTAAAGGTACTCTGTGAGCAAATAATTCGCAGTAATCTTGCTCACAGAAATAATCCATGTGCGAAAAAGCATAATACTTAGCCTTTCCTGCTGTTTCTGCAAAAACTATAGCAATACATTCTTCATCGGAAGCTCTAACCTCATATGCTTTCATTTTTTCATAGTTTGTCATTCTTGTACCTCGATATATTCAAGCGCAGCTCTTCTGCCTTTTTGCTCTCCATCAGCGAAAAGACAACATTCATCAATTGTTACGCTTTTAACATTGTCGATGATTTGTTCGTTTTCACCCATTACTTTATATTTCAGTTTCATTTTGATTTTTCCTTTCTATATTTCAGTTGTAAAGCCGTTTTGCAAAAGCCATTGTTTAGCTTCTGCTTTTTGTTTTTTTGTACTTGCATCGATGTGGTATATACATTTGTAAACCGTTGCCCAAAAGACTTTATCTATTTTTGCGTATGGCAACCCGTACTTTGCATAAAATGCAAGTATTTTCTCTTTGTCTAAACTCAACAAAGCCTTGTCTCGGTCTTTTGTGAATTGTTCGATGTTATAAATGCTTTTCATTTTTCCGCCCTTTCTTGTAATTCTGCTATGTTGTTAAGTATGTAAAACACACACGGTATTGCTAAACTATTACCGAGCATTTTATATCTGTTCCCGTCACAATCAAGCTTGTTATACCACTTGATTAACTGTTGTTTATTTGGTGCTTTATATTGTTTATTACGAATCTTGCACAATTTCCTCTTGCTCATTAGTTAAATGTTTGTTGTTTTTTATTTTCATTCTTGTTTAACCACCATGCTCTCGCTTTTGCTTTTTCTCGGTCAAGGAAAACCTCACCAAGGGAAAAAACCATATCGTCAAAATTGTCAAAATTGTATATCGCTATTTCTTTGCCATTATATAAAAAACAAGTAACTTTCCGCTCGTCAACAAAGAAATTATCGTATTTTCCATGCTCAACTTTTTGTGCGATGATGTAAAAAGTGTCATTTATTCCACACGGAAGCGTTATCGTTCTTTTATTTATCTGCTGTTCAAGTGCTAAAATTGCCATTTCCTCAGCTCTTCGAGCCTTTTTTGAAAGCCCAAATTGATGTTTTCGCTTGTTAAAGTAATTCAATGCTTCTACATTAGTCATTATTCTACCTCCTCAAACCACTTGATAAAATCATTTACGCAATCAGAGCATAAATCAAAAGAACGGAAAGAATTCGTGCCGTATATATCTTTGAAACATACGCCTATGCCATAGCTCCTTAGAGCGCATTTGTTGATTTTTTCTGAGTTGTTGAGCAAGGCTTTACTTTTGCTGTTATCGTCATAATAACAGCCGCACCTATCACATCGTTTTGCATTCATTTTTTATTATTCCTTTCTTTAGTTGTGGTCGATGTCTGCTTACTAACACTAAGTGACGGTGACAAGTAGCCTACTACCGCCCTTGTCATAAAATCACTACTGATTACACTCTATGCCGTTTTAATGTTAGTGAAGCAGCACATCGCTTTTATTCGTTTATTTTTTTGATTGCCTTGTCAACTTCTCTGACGAATTTATCAGCCATTTCGTTGCATTCCTCAATGGTGAAGTCGCCGCCTTTTTGATTTTCGTCATAGTCAATATATGACAAGGTGATTATTTTGTAGTCTTCCTCGTCTACATTCCACCCTTTCGGGTGAATAGTCACGCACACGCAATTGGTGTGTGGCGAGAGTGTAACAAATACTTCTTTTTCAATGTTCGTGTTCAGATTGACTTTCATTGCTTCGCAACACAGTTTGTTGATTGCTTGTATTATCTTGTCTTTGTATGTCGGACAATTCATTTTTTAACTCCTTTCTATACCTCATTTCCCCAACAATCCCAACCATCGGCTTGTTGTCGGGCAAATAATTCTATTGCAGTACCCACCCCGCATAATTCCATTATGCGGTTTCTTGTTTCGGGCGGCTTTGTTGAATGCGTTGTAAGCGGTGCAATAAGCAATTGGCTAACCTTGGCGGACTTCCTTTTAGGCTTGCCCTTTGTAGCTATCAGGCAAGGCTCTGTGTTGCCTCGTGTCCATCTGCCAAGTCCAAAAAAGAAGCCTTGCATATTATGATTTAGCTTTAGCCATTGGAAGCCTATTGTTTTATACTTGAAGCCCCACGCTTCAATCAGTTCCAAAGCTTCTTTAAGCTTCGGATATGTGGCCCAAAGAAACAAAACGCAGTCCTTGGCCGCCAAGTTCTCAATAGGAAGCTTTCTCAATTCCTCAACGCTCATTGTGCTGTATTGCTTTTCCGCCGCACCTTGACAACCGCTGTCATCGTATTTCCATGGTGGGTCGGCGTATATAATGTCATATTTACGGTCGGTGTTGAAAATGTCAATTTTCACGCTTTAACTCTCCTTTATTCGTATTCCGTGAATATAAAGCATTAGTTTACGCTTGATTATGTATTCGGGCGTTTTAAATCCTTTTGTGTCCTCAACGATTGTTGCCCCACATTGCTCATAGGTGAAGTCTGCTTTATAAGTGCAGGCACGCTCGGCAACCTTGCCGTCAATCCTCTGTGCCGGAATGAGCGTATATGTTACTTGCCTCTGCAAGTTCTTAATAACGCCCGCCCTTTCAAGGATTTTCAATTCGGCGTATCGTTGAGCTTCTTTTTTGCTGTCAAACATAATGCCGTCATATTCGGTTTTCTTTGCTTTGTATTTTTGCATATCTAATACCGTGATTTTAAGATGTCATCTTTTAGGCTGGTATTTTCACGAGCTCTTTTTTTGATTGCTTCGAGGTCATAAGTCGGTGGTCTTGTTATTTCTCCCGATTTTTCCTTTCGGGTTATTTGTGACCTGCTCCATTTACGGCACATAGCTTTCCAGCTCCGCATCGGTGCTCTTGCAACCGTCCAGCCGTTACCCTCGTAATAATCGTAAAAGTCTTGCGCATTTGTTTTCAAGGAATTTTCCGAGATATACCGCTTGATTTCGTCAAGCGAGGGAGCACTTATAAACATATCCGTAGTTTCTTTAATAGTCTCTCTCTTATGTATATTCTCTTCATTCTTTTCATTCTTTTCATTCTTTTCATTCTTGTTATATAAAGAGTTTGTTGTTTGTTTGTTGTTTGTTTGTTGTTTGTTTGTTATTTGTTTGTTATTTGTTTGTTGCTCCGTGTCTATCAAGTCTTGATATTTCGCATAACCAAGCACTATTATGAGGGTATTTTTGTTTGTTGCTTTTTTGGAAATTTCGCCAGTTTTTTCTAATTTTTTTAGAGCCGAACGGACTTGTTGTGTTGTAAGCCCGTTTCGCGCCGCTATATCGGCAACAGAGGTCACAAAAGAGCCTTTTTCAATTTCGTGTCCGTGCCAAGCTGTGGCTTGATGATTAGCGTTTAAAATCAAATCAATAAATACACTCTTAACAGTCGGTTCATCGTACCATTCCCAATTGATAAACTTGCGGTGAAGCTTAATCCAACCCTGTTCTGCCACTTTTTACCACCTCTACGCTTCAGTAAGATAGTAACGGCTGTAAATAACGGGTTCTCCGTACCTATTTAAGGTTTTTTCTTGCTTGGAGGTGATGTTATACCCCTTGTGCTTTAAATCCCAAATACGCCCCGACAGGCGCGTACAGCCGTATTGTTCAAATGCTTCAAGGCTTGTTATACCTCCGTAAGTCCTCATATGTTCCAATATCTTGTTGCATTGAGAGTTAGTGCTACTCACGCTGATACCTCCTTACTGCTTAAAATGGCAAATCGTCATCGTCAACGGGTTCAAAGTCCAGGTTTATATTATCGGGTGCTTTGTAGCCCTCATTCTTTTTGTAAACCTCGTTTTCCGATTCGGCTTTTGAACCGCAGAAATGTACGCGATTAACAACAACCTGAAATGATGAACGCTTTTCGCCGTTTTGGTCTGTGTATTGGCTTTGGTCTATTGAGCCTTCAACGGCAATCATAGAGCCTTTATGAAAATAGCGTGAAATAAATTCCGCTGTTTGTCTCCACGCCGTAAAGCGTATAAAGTTTGCTTTTTTACCGTCCTTGCCGAACGGGTCATCAACGGCGATTGTGCCGGAACAAACCGATAAACCGCTTTGCGTTGATTTCAATTCAGGGTCAGCCGTAAGCCTACCCATAAGTACAACTACATTCATTTTTTTAATCTCCTATAAATAATTTTTTCCGAATATCTCTATAAACTGTTGTGTGCTCCAACCGTAATATTGCATAGCCGCTCGCTGCCCTATTCGGCGCAACTGTTGCATGGCCTCTATGTTGTGATGTACGCCGTTAGGCGGTTCGTTGTGGCAACTGTGGTGCAGGCGGACTTTAAGGCCGTATTTTTCGCTTTTTTTACGATATGCGCCGCCGAATATGTGGTGACACTCAAAAGCCCCATATCCGCCGCAGAGGAAGCACCTTTTATCGTTCTCGTCTTGCAATATGGATTTCATTTCCAACCTCCGATAAGCATCGCAAGCTCCGCAGGGGTCATTGTTTCAATTCCCTGTTCTTTACAATCTTGAACAACTAAATTAATAAGCCTATGCATCTGTGCTGTGTTATATGTACTGCTTCCGGAATAAAGAATTACATTTGTGCAGCCTTCCGTTTTGCTTTCAAAAGGCTCTGCTATCCAACCTAAGCCGTTACTGTTCCAACCTTGCATTAACGCCTCTAAGTCTTTGTCGCGAACACAAACAATGGTATTGTTGTCGCCGATTTCACGAACATAAGAGCGATATATTTCGCCTACGGGAATTTCCGTTTTAGCGGCGAGCTTGTGAGCCAACACCCAAAAATAAGCGTTAGCGTCAAGCGTGCGCCGCTTCTTGAATTTACAAAGTCTGCAAGTCAATTCTTGATTTTGCAATTCTTCGGATTCGGTTATGTTCTGTGAGCTTTCAAGCGTTATCATCATTTTGCCCGTTAGCATATTTCGGGCAATGTCTTTGATTTGGCATTGAAATTCCATTACATCGCCGCCAATCCGTTATAACAAGCTTCGTAATCAACATCGCTTAATTCCACAAGTGATGTTACCTTGTATTTATGGCAAAGCTTCTCAATCGCAACGCCCTTGCTTTCCGCAAGCTGAGTTAAACGCTCAACATCTTTTTTTAATTGCCCTTTAGGTGCGGATTGTGCCCTTGCATATCCAAATTTAAAGCAATCTTTTTTTGTCTTTTCATCGTATATGCAAAGCTGAGTTATTACGCCGTTTTCGTAGGCGATATGCTTAACAATGAAGTGGTCATTACAAGTGGGTTTGCCGTTATGGTCTGTGGTTATGTTGCAATCGTCGCTTTTAACCCATATGAATGGTGAAGAATAGAGCGCTAATCCAATCGACCATGAGAAGCACGCACGCTTAAAGGAGTCGCTGCTCTCCGATTTCTCTTTTTCATAATTGCCCTCGGTGCCACAATCATCTTTCCATATCCATTCATCACCGCACTTAATGCCAACGGAACAAAAAAGGTTGCCTTTGCACTCATAATGCTTGCGCTGCCAATTTTGCTTTCCGACTGTCTCGTTTAATATTTTCATATCGCACCGCGCGTCTTTATACAGAAGCAACGATACGCCGTTCGGCTTAGCCATAGCGACACGCACTTGTATTTCGTCCGCCCTTAATTCGCGGAATGTTAAATCTTTATTCTCGCTCATCTTTTTCCTTTCTTGCTTTATTCACAAACAAAGCTGTTTCCATATTAGGAATACCTGTTGTGTTATCCTCGCCGTATTTGGCGATATATTCATCAATGTATTTATCCATATATCTGTTCCCGGAACTCGTCATTCAGGCAGTCAATGCAATAATCGTCGCCGTCAACGCGGTAATAATAATCGTCACATTCGCCACCGCATATGTCGCATATAACGGTTTTGTCGCATTCTCTGCTTGTTCTGCAATTGTCGCAGTCCCATGGGGAACAGCCTCGTGCGTTACAACGCTTCAAAAGTCGCTCCCCCCATTCAAGTATTCAAGCATTTTTTCCTCTTCGTCCTTTTCTTTGCGCTTATATCGCTCGTTAAATTCTTTTGTTGCGAACATATCAACGCTTGCCACCATGGCATAGCAGTAAATCATCGGATTTCCGTTCGCATCAAGTTTTGTTGTTGAGCATATATGCGCATCGCAGGCGATTTCCTGCCCAACATTGAAGTGCTCCTTTATAAACTCACCGACCGCGTGATATGCTTTGCAACAGATGAAGTCTGCTTTTTTTCGTTGTTCGGGTACTTTCGACCAACGGCGCGGCACGGCAACCGAAAACCTTACACAGCCTATCTGCGGGTTTTCATATTCAACATCGGTTGCAAGCCGACCGACAAAGCTAAATGAGTTCATTTTATCCCTTTCATTGCGTATTCGTAGAACGCAGGCGCGAACACAAGCTTTGACTTGCCTAATTCGCAAGCGGGAAAATCGTCCCGCTTAAATAAATTCTGCACGGTTAGCTCGCTCCACCCTGTCAATTCCATAACATCTTTAATTGTTAAGAAGCGAAAGAGCGTTTTTATCCTTTCGCCACTCTCCTCAATTTTTTGAAATGTGTTTAAAAGTTCGGCTGCCGTTTTCAATTCCTCGGCTGCATTTGTTTCAATCCTCATTTTCTTTTTCCTTTCCGTTCACAACAAGCAAAAGCTCGCGGTTTTGGCGGGATAATTCCGCAGAATATGATTTGTAAAACTCCGCTTCGCTTTCCACATTATGCATATCGCTTATATATTGACTTATGATTTTGCAAGAACTTTTGCAAGCGTAATCTTCCTGCTTTTCCTTTGCTTTGTGCTTTTCGTCTGCGAGCGCAAGCGAAATTAAAAACACACCCGCAAAAATCGCGCCGATTACCACGCCTGCGCAAAATGCCGAAATCTCAATTTTTGCCATTCGTCATAATCTCCTTTAGAATCAAATCGTTATATACTTCGTTCATCGCTTGCATATCGGCGGTTGCTTGTTCCCTCATTTGTTCCTTTTCTGCTTTTCGTAGAAAATTACAAATAAGCTTGCTTATAAGCGTAGCCGGTACGGCTAAAAACGCGATTAAACCGATAAAAAATAGCCCTGTCAACATTATTTATCTCCTCATCTGTCCGAGCAATAAAGCCCACATACTGAATATTGTTACGCAAATTATTGTTGTAACTGATATTGCTGTGTTCATTCTTACACCTCCGTAAATTCGCCGTTTTCAAGTTTGTAAAATACATTTTCTTTTATTTTCTTTCCGTCTACATATTCTGTCTTAACGCATACGGGGATATATCTGTTTTTATTTTCGTCATATTTCCACTCAGCGAGCGTTATCCAACAACCTTTTACAGACTTCACCATATTGTTTACACCGGCGCAACATATAACCGAATATGAGCCGCTGTTTGCAATCGTGCCATATGAGCCGCTGTTTGCAATCGTGCCACCTAAGCCGCTGTTTGCAATCCTGCTATCTGAGCCGCTGTTTGCAATCGTGCTATATGAGCCGCTGTTTGCAATCCTGCTATCTAAGCCGCTGTTTGCAATCGTGCTATATGAGCCGCTGTTTGCAATCGTGCTATATGAGCCGCTGTTTGCAATCCTGCTATCT
>ERZ809209.514-NODE-514-length-22945-cov-14.369375_pt1 | contig 22945 bp, 14 predicted proteins | sample MGYA00520514_ERZ809209 | MGnify/ENA primary metagenome ERZ809209 (study PRJEB31576, sample SAMEA3212657) | Homo sapiens | biome: human-gut; feature: human gut; material: fecal | place: Sweden | collected 2012 ...
GTTATAGTGTTGTAGTGGCAGGCTTCAGTGATGAGAGCGAGTATGCCGTTGTCACAAAAACAATTCCGGCGGTCGAAAATGATGAGATTCAGGTAACCATGACAGGAGTCAGTGACAAAGTAACCACTATTGAGTTATGCGTTATTAATAGATTAAGAAAACGAGTAATCAGCTTTCGGTCAATGGACGATCTTACGGCAGTTGACGACACTATTCTTATGGATGTGGGAACTGTGGATGCAGGTATGTATCATGGCATTCAGGAAAAAGTATTTAATACTACATGTGCCCACTGTCATGGTGGAGGTAGTTCGGCAGCAGGCAACCTGTATCTGACAGAGGGCAAAAGCTATGAGGCACTCGTCAACCGTCCGTCAAAGAAAGTAGACGGTATGTTACTTGTCAAACCGGGCAGTGCACAAGAAAGTGTATTGCATACATTATTGAATACCACTATTAGTTCAACTTGGGGATACGATCACTCTAAAGAAATACTGTCATCCCCTATTTTGACCCTTATTGACGATTGGATCAATAACGGCGCACAAGAATAAATAGTTATTATACAATTGATATGAACAACAAAAAACAACAGAATATTCAGTCTGAAAAGACACTAACAGAGATTTTTAAATACAATGCAGGAGGAGAAGCTTCAGAGTATCACATCATCATTCATTCTACTAAACCGGAAGATACATACGAAGAACAACTGAATGCAGTATTAAACACTTACGACTATTTACTTACTCAAGAACTGAAAGGAGCAGCCGCCATCCTCAAACGCTATTTCTTAAGTGACGCCGCCAATCAGGCAGATACACTATTGGCATTGACAACTGAAGGTTCGGACTGCACACTTTCCATTGTGGAACAGCCCCCGCTGGACGGAACCAAGATTGCCTTATGGGTCTATCTGTTGACTGACGTACAGACGCAAGTCCTGCATAACGGGCTTTTCGAGGTGAAGCACAGTGCCTACCGCCACTTTTGGGGTGGTAGCGCATTCAATCGTGCCGCCAATTCGGAATACCAGACTCGCCTGTTATTGAACGACTATGTGATGCAACTCATGGAGCAAGGTTGCAGACTGGCGGACAATTGTATCCGCACATGGTTCTTTGTACAAAATGTAGACGTGAATTATGCCGGAGTAGTGAAAGCGCGTAATGAAGTTTTCGTTACCCAAAACCTGACAGAAAAAACACATTACATTTCCAGCACCGGTATAGGCGGTCGCCATGCCGATCCGAAAGTACTGGTACAAATGGATACTTATGCCGTAGCAGGATTACAACCGGAACAGATTCATTTTCTCTATGCACCTACCCACCTGAATCCGACTTATGAATATGGAGTAAGTTTTGAACGTGGCACGTATGTAGATTATGGCGACCGCCGCCAGATATTTATTTCGGGTACGGCAAGCATCAACAACAAAGGCGAAGTGGTATATCCCGGCAACATTCGCAAACAGACAGAACGGATGTGGGAAAATGTGGAAGCCCTGCTAAAAGAAGCAGAATGCACTTTTGATAATTTGGGACAAATGATTGTATATTTGCGTGATATAGCCGACTATGCAGTCGTTAAAGCAATGTATGACCAACGTTTCCCACACACTCCCAAAGTATTTGTTCATGCTCCGGTATGTCGCCCCGGATGGTTGATTGAGATGGAATGTATGGGAGTGAAAGAATGTAAGAACAAGGGGTACGCTCCATTTTAAATCATAAAAGATTATACCGTTGAAAAGGTTACTTATTATCTTATATATCTGCCTGGTGGGACTACTCGCTGCAGCTACTTTTGTAGAGCAAGCGTATGGGACAGATTTTGTAGAGAGAAATATATATCATACATGCTGGTTTTGTTGTTTGTGGGGAGTTATTGCCGCAATTGCACTTGTTGCTCTCATCCGACGTGCTTTATGGCGACGGTTCCCCATATTGTTGTTTCATGGCTCCCTCCTCGTTATCCTGGTGGGGGCCATGATTACGTTTACCGGCAGTAAAAAAGGATACGTACATTTACTGCCGGGAGTGACGGCAGGTAGTTTTCAGGAGTCGGAAAGCGGAAGAGAAGCAGACCTGCCATTCACAATACAGCTGGATAGTTTTCGTATAGCATACTATCCCGGAACTGAAGCTCCGGCAGACTACATCAGTTATATCACCTACTCTCTTCCCGGACAAAAAGATGTTCTGTCACACGAACAGATTTCAATGAACCGTATATTTACATTACAAGGTTTCCGTTTCTATCAGTCATCTTTCGATGATGATGGAAAAGGGAGTTGGCTGACTGTCAATTATGACCCGTGGGGTACGGGAGTTACGTATGCAGGATATGTTCTGCTCGGTATCTCCATGATCTGGTTATTATTTTCCCGCTATGGCGATTTCCGACGCCTGCTAAGTCACCCGCTACTGAAAAAAGGAGGTGTATTTCTATTGTTCCTCTTCTGTCTTGCAGGTAGTATGCAAGCACAAAAAAAACTTCTCCCGGCCCTGAAACGGGTACAAGCAGACAGTTTGGCACAAGAACAGGTCATTTATCACGACCGAGTAGTACCATTCAATACATTGGCGCGCGATTTCATTCAGAAATTGACAGGCAAAGCTTCATATAAAGGTTTGACGCCTGAACAGGTAATTGGTGGCTGGCTACTCTATCCGGAAGTATGGAGAAATGAACCATTGATATACATCAAAAATACAGAGTTGCAGCATTTGCTAAACTTACAGACACCTTACGCCCGATTAACCGATTTATTTGACGGTCCGGTCTACCGTCTTCAGAAAACCTGGCAACAAGAACAGGGAAAAGGTAGCAAACTCGCCAAAGCCATCCAAGAAACGGACGAAAAAGTGGGATTGATCCTGATGCTGGAAAAAGGAACATTCATTCGGCCATTACCCACTGATGGCAGCGTGCAACCACTCTCCGAACTGGAAATAAAAGCCGAACTACTCTACAACCGGATTCCGTTCAGCAAGATTCTTTTTATGATTAATCTATCATTGGGAGTATTGTCTTTCCTGCTTCTGCTTCAGTACAGCCTGCGAAGAAGGGTACTCTCACCGAAAGCCAAAGCGATTACCCGCACAGCAGGAGCGTTCTTTTCTGTTGCGCTCTATCTTGCTTTCATATTCCATTTAGCAGGATATTGCCTGCGTTGGTATATTGGCGGACGCATTCCACTTAGCAACGGTTACGAAACCATGCAGTTTATGGCACTCTGCATCCTCTTGGTAGCCTGCCTGCTCCATCGAAGATTCTCATTCGTACTTCCATTCGGATTCTTGCTCTCCGGCTTTGCGTTGTTAGTCTCTTACCTGGGACAAATGAATCCGCAGATAACGCCATTAATGCCGGTGCTCGTCTCTCCGTGGTTAAGCATTCATGTTTCATTGATTATGATGTCTTATGCCCTATTGGCATTTATCATGCTAAACGGAATACTGGCATTATGTCTCCGAAAAAAAGAGCCGGAAAACAATGTCTCTGAAAATGACGACAGACAAGATAACCGGATAGAACAGTTGACGCTAGTCAGCCGTTTGCTACTCTATCCTGCGACGTTCTTTTTAGGGGCAGGCATCTTTTTGGGAGCAGTCTGGGCAAACGTTTCCTGGGGAAGATACTGGGCGTGGGACCCGAAAGAAGTATGGGCGCTGATTACCTTCCTTGTATATGGAGCAGCCTTCCATTCACAAAGCCTGCGCATTTTCCGCAAGCCTTTATTTTTCCATATTTATATGATTCTTGCTTTCCTTACAGTCTTAATGACTTATTTCGGAGTGAATTATGTTCTTGGCGGGATGCATAGTTATGCAAACTCCTGAACCACCATACATAAGAATCGGCCGAAGTGATTCACCCGCATTTCTTTTATTTGGTTGTTAAGTTGAAAAACCATTAATGTATTCATTTTGGAATATGAATAGATGATGTATTCTAAAAGAGGTAAAGAGAGTGCACTTCACAAAAGGGTACCCTCTTTTACCCATCCAGTTTCACACACGTGCGTGCACCTCATGTTTCAACCACGCACCCGGCAGCACTTCTTTTTCACCTTTTTCATTCACCAGTTCCATCTGCAATACACCTCCGTTACAATCGAAGTAACGAACCTCTATCGGATGCAATCCGGCTTTCAATGCCTTCTGCACAATAATCTCTACTGATGAGTGTGCACCGTCATTATCTCCCAACAATTCACCGTCAAGCGTCAATGTACTACCGTCATCCGATAGAAGGGCAAAGGTATAAATACCATCAGCGGGAACTTCCAGATAACCGGTCATCACCAAGCCGATATTTCCTTTCACCTCTTTGGGGATAGATACCGACTCAACCACATACTCCCCTTTTACCGGAGCCGCATCAATGTCTGCACAAAGATTACCGCGGAAGTCATGCCATACGGCTTTCAAGCCGGGCTGCAAGGCAGCCGGAGCAGTCACCGCCTCCGCATAAGGAGCTTTTACATATTTAGTACGCGCCACATCCGAAGGAGAACCATCGGGACGGAAGGTACGGAAAGCGAAATCGGTAGTCTCCGTCACGTCCAAAGCACCGTTATAAAGAGCGGATTCCTTGGTAGGCATACTGCCGTCTATCGTATAGCGTATTTCAGTACCGGGCAACGGGCAAGTTAAGTCAACCGTTGTTTCATCGATAAATGCATTCACTTTATAGAATCCCTGCAAATCGGGCACACGATAATTTATCCTCATCACATCCATCCGTTTAAACTGCGGAACAAGCTGACGATAAAACTCTTCGAGGCTTGGTTTAGCAGCCGGCTCTGCCCAGGCTATTTCGCTCAATGCAATCATGCGGGGAACAATCAGATATTCAATGCGTTTCATAGTCGGAATCCATTCAGCCCAGAGATTAGCCTGTACACCCCAGATGTATTTCTTCTCTTCCGGTGATAACCGTTCATCCGCACACGGATCGTACGCCAGTATTTTCTTTACTGAATTCTGATCCTGCGCATAATCGAAATAGAAATATTCATTCGGACAAGCAATTACTTTCTGCTTTTGCGCGGTCGCCGTAGGCAACGCGTCTTTCGCCCAACTTCTCCACCATGTAATAGCGGCATCGGAAGATAATCCGTCGGCTACCACTTCATCCCAGCCGATGAGTTTCTTTCCGTTGGCGAGGAAGAATTTTTCTATGTCACGTACAAACCATGCCTGAAGCTCTTCTACCGAACCCAGCTTCTCCGTACGGATACGTTTCTGACAGAGAGGGCATTTCTTCCAGTTGGCTTTTTCCACTTCATCACCACCCATGTGCACATATTCATAAGGGAAAAGTTCGAAAACTTCTTTGAACATATTCTGACAGAATTCCAGCGTCGCGTCTTTACCCGGACAGATAGGAGAAGAGAATATTTCTCCCCATCCGATTAGTCCGTCACATGCCAACTCCGGATATTGACTGATAGCCGCGAGAAAATGTCCCGGCATATCAATCTCGGGAATGACATCGATTCCTCTTTGTGTAGCATAGGCTACTATTTCTTTGATATCATCGTGAGTATAATAACCTCCATACAACGTATCTCCTTCCACAATGCGTATCTTATCTTCCGGAATCAGGAAATCGGTATTATCTTCCTCTTTCGCACGTGCCATGCAGATCCGATCCTGCTTATTAAACTTACGCCAAGCTCCTTTTTCGGTAAGTAACGGGTATTTCTCAATTTCTATACGCCAGCCCTGATCGTCCGACAAATGCCAGTGGAATTTATTGAGTTTATACAAAGACATCAGATCCAGTACATGCTTCACCTCATCTTTATTCCAGAAATGGCGGGAAGCATCCAGCATAAATCCACGCCATTCAAAACGGGGGGCATCTTCTATTTGCACGACAGGGATTGAATAAGTTTGTTTCTCTCCCTGCACTTCTATCGCTGCAGGAAGGAGCTGGCGAATAGTAGTAATCGCAGAAATGATGCCCGAATAGTCATTAGCCTCTACCTGGATATATTCCGGCGTAGACTGAAGTTTATAAGAACCGGGCTTGCCACCGGTATCTTTCAACTGAAAATACATATCTACCTGATTCTTATCTGTAGTAACCTCCACAGAAGACGATATGACATTGCGGAGAATCTCCTGCAAATACCCGACTGCCGGAAACAACGACTGATCGGAAACTCCAATCTTCATTCCGTCTTTTAAAACAAACGAGCCCGACTGCTCGGTCAGACTAACGGGGGTAGGTAGGATTGCAATCTCTTGCTTGACGGTGGGCGTACAAGAAGAAAAAACACAAGCTGATACAATGAGTAAAGAGCTACTTAGTTTTTTGAACATGCGGTTAACTATTTAATAAATGATTTGTCCTGTCTTTAATTGACCATCTATATATAATACAACTAAAACATAGAAACTACTAAAAGCCCGGAAAAAGTTTTTTTTGCGACTTGACGTCACAGACTCCTATAAATGTTTATCTTTGCTAGCCAATCTCAATCAAACAATTAATTATAAAGAGTCACTTCAATGTCAAGAGAGAACATCTTAATCAAAACCTCATGGATTAGCACCATTGGCAATGCAATCCTGTCCGCATCAAAAATCATCATCGGTTTATGGGCCGGTAGTTTGGCGGTAGTGGGCGACGGTATCGACTCGGCAACCGACGTCGTTATCTCTATCGTTATGATTTTTACGGCACGCCTCATCAACCGTCCTCCTTCAAAGAAATATGTATTCGGTTATGAGAAAGCGGAAGGCATCGCGACAAAGATTCTGTCACTGGTGATATTTTATGCCGGTATGCAAATGCTGATATCTTCCATTCAAAGCATCTTTTCAGATGAAGTGAAAGAGATACCATCGGCTATCGCTATCTATGTGACTATATTCTCTATTATCGGCAAACTGATGCTGGCTTCGTACCAGTACAAACAGGGAAAGAAAATAGACAGTTCCATGCTGACGGCGAATGCGATAAATATGCGTAATGATGTTGTCATTTCGGCCGGAGTTTTATTAGGGTTGATTTTTACTTTTATATTCAAATTGCCGATACTCGATTCGATAACGGGATTGATAATCAGCCTCTTTATCATCAAGTCGTCCATCGGTATTTTTCTCGACTCGAATGTGGAGCTTATGGATGGCGTGAAGGATGTCAATGTGTATAATAAGATATTCGAAGCTGTCGAGAAAGTGCCGGGAGCAAGTAATCCGCACCGGGTCAGGTCGAGAATGATAGGAAACCGGTATATAATTACGCTCGATATAGAGGTGAATCCGCAGATAACGATTACACAAGCGCATGAGATTGCCGGGGCGGTGGAGAAAAGTATTGAAAGCTCGATAGATAATGTCTATGATATTCTGGTGCATGTGGAACCTGCCGGGGAGTGTCAGACGGATGAGAAATTCGGGGTAGACAAGGATATGGTGTGACACGTGAAAATCTTCGGCAACAAAGAAAGCTATTCCGCTTCTTTTTCTTAACTTTGCGTTCATCGTTCACATTTTAATAAAAATTTGATATGGAAGAAGGAACATTCAGGCGCTATCCTATCGGAATACAGGATTTTGAAGATTTGCGCAATAATGATTGTATATATGTTGATAAGACTGCACTGATTTATCAACTCGTCAATACAAATAAGATTTATTTCCTGAGTCGTCCCCGTCGTTTCGGAAAGAGCCTGCTCATCTCTACGCTCGAAGCCTATTTTCTGGGAAAGAAAGAACTTTTCAACGGACTTGACATGGAGCAGTTGGAGAAAGACTGGACAGTGTATCCGGTGCTACATATCGACTTTAGCGGCAGTAAATATATGGAAGCAGAGTCACTTCGCGCATCTATCAATGTTCAGCTGTTACTTTGGGAAAACATCTACGGACGTCAGGAAGGCGAAGACACATTTAGTTTACGTCTGGAAGGTATCATTCGCCGCGCTTATGAGCAAACCGGGCAGCAGGTTGTCGTATTAGTGGACGAATATGACGCCCCGATGCTGGACAGTAACAATAACCATGAGTTGCAGCATGAGATTCGTGGTATCATGCGCGACTTCTTCAGCCCCTTAAAAAAGTCAGGTAAATATCTTCGCTTCCTCTTCCTGACGGGCATCAGCAAATTCAGCCAGATGAGCATATTCAGCGAACTTAACAATCTTCAGAACGTCAGCATGAGCGACAATTACAGTACTATCTGCGGTATCACCGAACAGGAACTGCTGACACAGATGAAAATTGATGTCGAACAGATGGCACAAGCCAACGATGAAACGTATGAAGAGGCGTGCGCCCACTTGAAGAAGCAATATGACGGATATCATTTCAGTAAATCCTGTGTGGATGTGTACAATCCTTTCAGCCTGATTAATGCTTTTGCTCAAAAGAGTTATGAGAACTACTGGTTTTCTACCGGTACCCCTACCTTTCTGATAGAACTCCTGCAACAAATGAACTTTGACATCCGTCTGCTCGACCGTATGGACGCCAAGCCGGAAGACTTCGACAAGGCTACGGATTGTCTCACCGACCCTATTCCGGTGCTCTACCAAAGCGGTTATCTCACAATCAAGTCGTACGATGCTTTCTTTCGTACCTATACATTAGGCTACCCGAACGAGGAAGTAAGAATCGGCTTTATCGAGTCGCTCATCCCTTCTTATCTTTACCAACCTACGCGCGAAAGCAACTTTTATGTAGTGTCCTTTGTGCGTGATTTAATGAAGGGCAACCTCGAATCTTGCCTTGAACGCACCCGGTCTTTCTTCGCCTCTATTCCGAACGACCTGAACAACAAAGAGGAAAAACATTATCAAACCATATTCTATCTTCTGTTCCGCTTGATGGGACAATATGTGGATACCGAAGTCAAAAGCGCTGTCGGACGGGCGGATGTGGTTATCAAAATGCAGGATGCCATTTATGTACTTGAATTTAAAATGGACGGCACCGCAGAAGAGGCTTTGGCGCAGATTAACAGCAAAGGGTACGCGATTCCTTATGAGGCAGACCACAGGAAAGTAGTGAAGGCCGGCATCAACTTCGACAGTACCACGAGAACAATTGGAGACTGGGAAATCGAAACGGATTAACAGCGTACGCCACTTGCTTGAAGTAGACAAGAGAAAAGAATAAATCCCTATACATAACATGAAGAATGTGTCAATGTGTATGTGTAAGATATTCGAGGCTGTCGAGAACCCGCCGGGGAATGTCAGACGGATGAGAAATTCGGGGTAGACAAGGATATGGTGTGACACGTGAAAAAGGCAGCAGTTGCTCTCGTCTGTGAGTAACTGCTGCCTTTTTGCGTGTTCTGTGCTGTCGTAGCCGGGAAATCAGGGTGTATTGCCACAGCTTGCTGTGGTGCGTTTCCCTAACTTGTTGTGGCATGCTCCCCTTGCCTGCTGTGGCATGCTCTCCTTGCCTGCTGTGGCACGTCTCCCCAGCCTACTGCGGCACACATCCCTTTCCGTCGTTCCGGTTTTACGTATTCAATAGGCTGTTGCTTTGATACGCAGCTTGATGGCATTTTCGGCTGTATCCAGTACCAGTTCGCAGTTTTCAGAGGTTACAGAACTACCGGCGACGTCCATTTCCAATGAGGTGATTTTCTCAAGATCGAGTTGGGTTAAGGTGTATCCGTCTCCTTTCACCACCGTGAATCCACCTTCGGGGAAATGGGATGGCTGCATACCCCATTGAGCCACAAACGTCAGTTTGTACGGGTTGGCAAGTGCTTTGGTCAGAGTCATCGGCATCAGTGTGCTTGCGTTATTATAGGCGAATATAAGCTCGGCGTTCTCCCATGTCCCCCCTTTGTAGAAGAAGAAGCTGCCGCCTTCATCACTGTTATATTTATTTGTTTGCAATACGATTCTCCCGTTCACGGAAGAACCTTCATCCATAATAAGCTGGCATCCCTCAAAGACATAAACAGCCTGGCCGGTAGGATTATCAAGCTTTGCCCCGCTGCCAAGTATCAACTTCGTATTCGTCGGATAAAGCGCTATCACACAATTTGAGGCATCAGTGGTATTCATCTTGATATTGCTGAGTTTCAGGGTGGTTGATTCTATAGTGACGACGTCTGAGCCTGAGCCTGTTACATTAGACAAAGTAAATCCACCGCCATCCAGTTCGATATACCGGTGCGGGTCTGAAGTCTCTCCATAGCAGAGTCCGAGTTCAAACCCTGCCCCCAGCCTGATTTTCGTAGGGCTATCGGGGTTGGTGGAAGCATCTTCGAACGCAACTTGTAGTTGCTCGGGAACATTGATAATTACAGCATCCGATACCGTTACGACACAGGTTGCCGACTTACCGCCTGCCGTTGCCGTGACGGTGGCGGTTCCTTCGGTCAGGGCGTTCACTTTCCCGTTTTGGTCTACGGTGACCACGGTGGTCTTATCGCTGCTCCATGTCACGGTGTTTTCCGTTGCGCTGGCAGGAGTTACGGTGGCGGTCAGTGTTTCCGAGCTGTTGGAATTCAGCAGGAGTGTTTCCTTGTCAAGGGTGATTTTCTCTACCGGTGTAGAGTTGTCTTTGTCGCTGCCGCCGCAGGCGGTTACCAACGTTGCTGCCACAAGGCAGAGGAAAAAGATTCTTAGTTGTTTCATGCGTCTTTCTGTTTTCTTTAAAAGGGTAAATTATGAAAGGCTGCCGCTTTTTTGTTTGCCATGAGGGCGGATGCGCTGTCTGCAGCCGGACTGTCCGCCCTCATTCGTGACCTGCTTCTTTATGCAGCCGGGTCGGGGGCTTCACCTCCACCGGGGATTTCAGGGTCGGGCGCTTCGCCGCCGCCACCGCCACCACCCGCGTTTTCGTCACCCAGCAGAATCGGGAAACGGTAAGAGCGTGGCGTTTTCAATGCCTTGTTGCTTCCGCTATATTGTGTCGTGATGCTTAGCGCATAGAGCTTTCCGGCTTCTATGGCAGGTAGCATGATGGTGAGTTGTGACGGTGCGTTGTGAACGATGACGGACACTTTCAACGGGACGGCTCCCTCTTCGTCTTTGGTGAGATAGATGCCGACCGAAGGGTCGTCACCGAGGATTTTAATGTTGCTTCCGCTGATAACGGCAGGACCGCCGGAAGTGATGACCTGGCTGATACTCTTCGTCACGGAGTCGGTGATGGAGTTGATGACCGGCCCCGTCTGTGCCAGCCCGTTGCAGATTACTTTTACGGCTTTGAGCTGGTCGCGCAGCAGTTGTCCCGGTGTGTAGGAGACGCCGAGCGAGTGCTTCGTGGCGTCAAACTGGGCGTTCTCCCCGAGGAACGAACCACGTACGGTGACGATGTACTGTCCCACACCGTCTACCACGCTCTTCCCTTCGGCGATGGCTTCCACCTTCTTCTGGTCGGCAAGGTCGAGGATGTTCTCGATGGTCTCCTGCCGGTACTCGGTACGCTCCTTGATGATGCGTGCTGCGATTTCTTTGTTGTGCAGACTGCCTGTGATGCGTGCGCGTCCGGTGTAGTCGCCTTTTTGCTCGGTCATGATGTTGTCGTAAAGGTCAACATTGAGCGTGATTTTTTCGTTTGTTGCCATGATAATGATTGTTTTAAGGAAAGTGAATATCTATTTATTGGTTACGTTCTGTGCTGCTTGTCATTTCGCACGTATCTTGATAGCATTACCGTCCAGATAAAGTTCGAAATAACTGTCATAATATGTCATGCCCCCAGTAGTATTAGTCATCAGATGGAACTTCATAAGATCACTGTCAGTCAAGGTGTAGCTGTCGGTTCCCTTAACAACGGTTTCGGCTCCTGGCCGGACAGTGGAACTACTCAACACGTAATCATATAGATCTAATTTAAAATCAGAATCCGCCGGAAGTTCGTTTTCAACCGTAACGGTGGGGATGGTCACTTGATTGCCATTAATCGCAGCTTGCAGACAGAGGCTCCGTTCACTCCCATACGTTCCCTCCTCCCTTGCTTTTATTTTTCCGCCTTTCAGTTGCAGTATTCCTGTAGGGGCAACAAGCACTTCCTGCCCCTTTATGCTTTTGGAGATTTCAGCATCGCCTTCCATAATGAGCGTGGCATTATCACCGACAGAGATACCAATTAGTTGGTCATTATCATTCCCATTGCCGGAATATAGTTCGAAGCCGTTACCCAGCGTTAGTTTGCAAGACGCCCTAACAAATATGCAGGCGATATTAGTTGAATAGGTATCAGCATTTCCAGAAATGTAGAGGTTGGTCAGCTTCAATGACGCGCCGTTTGTAAGCTCAAAAAGGCTTTTGTCGCTAGCGGTACGGGAAATATTATAATTTCCGCCGATAGGACTATTTCCGCCGTCGATAGCAACGTGTTTGCCGTCTATTGAAAAGATAAAATGCTCTGCATCCGCAGCAACCCTAATATATCCACCGAGGATGATTTGTGTTGGTGCATCCGCAGTGCCGTCTGCCGTTTCAATAGCGGTTTTCAGTTCGGCTGCGGTAGTGACAAGCGTCTTGTTGCTGACCGTCACAAGGCAGGTGGCGGACTTTTCGCGTGCGGTGGCGGTGATGGTAGCTGTTCCTTCAGCTACGGCGGTCACCAGTCCGTCTTTACTTACGGTGGCTACGGAAGTTTTGTCACTGCTCCATACTACGGATTCGGCAGTCACCCGGTCGGGGACAATGGTGGGAACCAGCGTTTCGGTCGCTCCCGATTTCAGGGTCAGAGTCTCATGATTGAGGGTGATGCTCTCTACGGGCACGGAGTTGTCGTCATTGTTGTCGTCGCCACAGGCGGTTGCCAACGTTACTGCCATAAGGCAGAGGAAAAAGATTCTTAGTTGTTTCATACTTCTTTTGTCTTTCTAAAAGGGTGAATAAATCGTGTTCTCTTTTCGGACAAAAGTAATATGCAACAACGAAAAGGTATAGCCAAAATCCTGCATTGTATAGCCAAAATCCTGCAAATCTTGCAGGATTGCCGGAAATTCCACTATCCGGAGAAACTTCTACCTATGCATTGATGGAAACAACAGCATTTGATGATAAAAGAGTATCGCCTTCTCCTTTAAAGTACAGACTTTTGTTGGCGGAATTCAGTAGGAGTCATTTTTACCAATTCGCGGAAATTGCGGTTGAAGGTGCGCATTGCCTTGAAGCCCGACGCTCCGGCAATGTCTTCGATTGTGTGGTTCGCGTAGTCCGGAAGCAGGAGCAAGTCCATGGCATGACGGATGCGCAGGCGGAGAAGATAATTTTGCAAGGTCAGTCCTGTGGCACGCCCCACAGCGGCGGAGAGATTACGCTCGTTTGTGCCAAGAGCTTTAATCAGGTCGTCACGCTTGAAGTTGTAATCGAGGTACGGTTGTTCTTTCTGCAGATAGGCTTCGAGCTCTTCAAACAAGTGGTTGCTATCGCCAGATTGTGCAGGTAACAGATGAGGTCGCCCATATCGGCTTCGAGCGGTGGTTGGGGCAGTTTCCCATCCTGTTCGACGATAAAACGGCGTAGCATCTCGTAAGTGTAATGATAGTTAGTGTACAGCCATGCAAAAGCAGGATAGAAAACCACGATAAGGAAACTGAAACTAAACTCGGGTATCGGTCCCGGACAGACAAGTAAAACCCATGCGCCAATGCCGACACTCAACGCATAAAGGAAAGCGCGCATCGTCCACCGGAGTTCCAGTTTTGAGATACACTCTCCGGTCAATTCTTTTAAATGCGTGATGTAGTGGTGTTTTTTACGGAAAAAGAGGCTGATGTAAACGAACAGTTGTACGGTATAGGTGACACCGAACAAGGTCCGCACTGCCAACGGGAGATTGTGAACGACACACGCACGCCATTCTGCTAAAGAATATACACAGACGTCCGCTTCAATGCAGCAACTCACCACATACAGCAGAATGAAAACGAGCGAAGGCGCCGCATGCTTCATCACATTGGCAAAAGTGACGTATCTGCTGTCGAACAGCAATATCAACATAAACGTGAACATCAACGCCTGCGAAGAAGCAAGCACCAACACCAATATTGAGAATAAGTCCAACGACCGGTATACGCCGAACCCGTCAACCAGCAACTCCGCCAAATGACCGACAGCGATAATGAAAGAAGCAGCGATGAAGAAATGGCATGCACGCCTGTATTTGGGATTAACGGCGTGCGCCATCTGCTTGAAGCAGACAAGACCGAAAGATATAGACAGACATATTCCGATAATAATGCCGTTTGTTAGTGTGTGTAAAGCCGGTATATCCATTACTTAGCATTTGTTTTCCCAACAAAGTTAATGAATCTTGACGAAAAACCGACTAGTTACACCCTGTAAAATTCGACAAGTCTGCAAAATCGTATAGAAACAACCTAATAGCTAATCTTCACTCCGGCAAAGAAACTTCTCGGCAGAGAAGGCCCGTAAATATAGCCGGAATCCCGATTAGCTCCTCTATCAAAGTCCTTCTGATAAGACTCAAAGAGGTTCTGAACTCCGCCGTTTAGTTGCAAATCGACTGTTTTGCATAGCTTGAAGTCGTAAGCCAGTTTCACTCCCAAATCGAAGAAACGGGGTGTTCTGATTGCTTCCGCTTTTCTTTCGGGCATTTCTCCCAGTTTGGCATTTTCGGCAGTGATGTCCATACGTTGCACTAACATTGGGCCGGTATAAGTTCCTGATAAAGCGATGGATAAGGGTTTTACAGGAGTGTAAGTGGCTGTGAAATATCCGTAAGTATCGGGAGTACGGAAAATCTTCTTTTCTGCCGGTGCGTCGTCATGCCATTTATGAGGTTCATCGTATCGGCTGCGTTGTAAAGTGAGTCCCGCTTGTATTTGCAGGATGGAAAGATAAGCCACTTTGCCCTCCAGCGTTAGCCCCATCACTTTCGCGCCGGGACCGTTACTGCGTGTTTTTACCAATATCCCATCGCCACGATCATAAGGTTCGCCCAACACGAAGACATCTGTCAGTCTTGTATAAAAGCCCTCGATCAAGAAATTCGTCTGGAATACTCCGAAACGGTGATACATATCTGCGGACGCACTGAAACTTTGGGATTTCTCTTCTTTCAAATTCTTCGCACGCTCAATCATTGCCACTGTTCCGCCCACATTTTCAATATGCATATCTTCATCAAAAGCCTGCGGAGCACGGAATCCGGATGAATAGCTCAAACGCAGGTTTATATTCTGTGTCGGGTTGAAACGCAAGTTGGCACGGGGGCTAAAGATGATATTATCTACCATGTTATGCTTATCCAGACGGCCGCCGATCAGAATACCCCAACGGTCGTTCTTCCACTCGTTCTGCAGAAAAGCACTGTAAATATTTACCGTCTGATCCGTGTGACGGTCATATCCCCACATATTATCTTTCAGACGATCACGGTTATATTCAAGTCCTGCCGTGAGATCAGAAGGCATAAAAAAACACTTATCAAACGTATGTACATACTGCGCGCCGCCCATAGCGGTTAAATCCGTTGTTTTTCCATAGGCTTTCAGAGGATCGTTACCCGGTCCGTAATAACTGTCCCGATCTGTATTGGCGGCTGACGCAAAGATACTTAGACGGTTCTTTTCATCTGGCGAGAAATAATCGAACTTCAAACTTCCACCATCAATCGAATGTTGCAACTGCTCTGCAATATGGGCTTCGTGAGGAGGACGGTCCAACATATCCCCTCCCCGACGGAATTCCTGCATGTGGTGATATTCGAAGGTTAGTTTGGAGTAAGTGCTTGTTTTCAGATAAGAGCGGAAGCCCACTGTCTGATTCTTCAATTTAGGTAGTTCGGTGAATCCGTCTCCGTCATAATCATATCCGGACCGGTGACGGTTCTGACCAAAGATATACAGTCCGGCACGATGATCGTCCGTCACTAATGAAGCATTCAGGGAGGTATTGTTATCGAATGAGGAACTTCCGCCTAAAGAAGTGATGGTATGCGATAGCTGACCGGAATTACGCAAAGGTTCTTTGGTGATGATATTGATTGTCCCCGCGATAGCGGAAGAGCCGAACAAGGCGGAACCTCCCCCACGCATCACTTCTACGCGTTCAATCATGCTGGCGGGAATCTGTTCCAAGCCATACACTCCGGAAAGGGCACTGAATACAGGACGGGAATCTATCAAAATCTGCGTATACGGTCCGTCCAGTCCATTGATGCGAACTTGCTGGAAGCCACAATTCTGGCAGTTTGTCTCTACACGTACACCGGGCTGAAAGTTCAACCCTTGCGATAAAGTGGAAGAGTTAGTCGTTTCAAATAGTTTCAGATCGACGACATTTACCAAAGTAGGAGCCAAACGACGCGTCGTTTCACTGCGGTTGGCGGAAACCACTACCCCATCCAAAGCAATCGCGTCCTCTTCTATTTCAAAATCCTCTTCCAGTGTCTTTCCTTTTTTCAGAGTCACGTTGCGGGTCACGGTCTTGTAGCCGACCGAGCTAACCTCCAGTATAAAGTTACCTTCCGGCAAATTCTTCAAAAAATAATGTCCGGTAGCGTCGGTCACGGTTCCTATCGTTGTTCCTTTCAGTGCAATGGTGATGTAAGGAAGATGCTCTTTCGTTTTCTTATCCAGTACATGACCTATGATGTTCGCATCGGATTTTTTCAGTTCAGGGTAGTCCGGATGTTCAGCCAATGCGTATGACAGGACACAATACAGGCCGGCCAGGACTAAAAGATATTTCTTCATTGTCGTTAGTCTTTTAATGTTTAAAATCAAAAATAATAATAAGGGAAAGGGAAGCAGCGATCATTAATCGTTGTTCCTAACTGATGAATACTGTTCCCGAAAAGATAGACTAAGCGACAGGAGGTGCTCTTAAAGATATGACGCCCGGACAAGAACGGTGATATGGCTCAACTTGCGGGCGGATAAACAGGATACATAATAGAGATAAAGCAGCGACTGCGAATGTAGGTATTAATCCGCTGTCTGTCACCAATACATGATTCAACAGGTGAATGAGTTGGAATTCAACCGTCGTATGGCTATGTTCACTGCCTTTTTTAAAGGGATGCGAATGGACAATCGTTACCCCGTTTACTACATGGGAGTGAGTAAACAAAGTGATTCCTACCATGTACGAGATAAACAGTACAGGCAAAAACCACTTCATTATATGTAGGTACAATTGTTTCATCCGGTAATCCTGCACATCTATTCTGCGCAGTAAAGTCAGGGTTTAGTTTGTTTTTTGCAAAGATAAGGATTGTCTCCATGTAAAACAATCCCTATTTATAACGATTTTAAATCTTAACCGAATCTTAATAACTGATCTTCACCCCGGCAAAGAAACTTCTCGGCAGAGAAGGACCATAGATATAGCCGGAGTCACGGTCAGCTCCTTTGTCGAAGTCGTCCTGATAGGCATTGAAAATATTCTGTATGCCGGCATTCACCTGGAGGTTCATCGACTTGTAAAGTTTGAAGTCATAAGCGGCTTTCAAACCGATGTCGAAAAAGTCTTTGGTATTCACCGTTATCGGATTTTCAAGGAATCCCGGAACCGGCTCATGGGGAACCAGCATCGAACCGGTATAGGTACCGGAAAGAGCGATAGATAACGGCTTTATCGGGGTGTAGGTTGCTGTAAAATAGCCGTAAGTATTTGGCGTACGCATCATTTTCTTCACCGCTGGAGCTTCTTTGTTCCAGATGTGCGGTTTGCTGTAATGGCTCTGTTGCAGAGTGACTCCCGCCTGAACCTGGATTTTATTCAGGTAAGCCATCTTTCCTTCCAGTGTCAATCCCATAACTTGCGCTCCTGATGCATTGTGACGGGTACGTGTCAGAATTCCATCCACTACCTCTCCGTCGGTAAGGGCAAAAACATCCGACAACTTTGTATAGAATCCTTCTATCAGGAAGTTAACCTGAAACGCACCAAAGCGATGATAAATATCTGCCGAAGCACTCAAGCTCTGTGATCTTTCTTCTTTCAGATTATCCGCCAGTTCAACCATCGCTACATTACCGCCTACATTCTCCACATGCAAATCTTCGTCGAAAGCCTGCGGAGCACGGAAGCCGGATGAGTAGCTGAAACGAAGATTGATGTTTTCTGTCGGATTATAACGCAGGTTGGCACGCGGACTGAATATCACATGGTCAATCAGATTGTGCTTATCCAAACGCCCGCCAATCAGGAATCCCCAATGCTCATTTTTCCATTCGTTCTGAAGGAAAGCACTACCGATATTCACTTTTTGGTCTACCGTACGGTGGTAACCCCACATGTTGTCTTCCAGTTTATCCTGATTGAATTCTATTCCGGCAGTCAGGTCGGAAGGCATGAAGATACATTTTCCGAAACTATAAACATATTGCGATCCTGCCATCCAGTTCAAATCGGTGGTATTTCCGTAAGCATTCGGATCTTGTCCGCCACCATAATAGCTGTCACGATTGATGTGTTGCGCAGATGCAAACACATTGAAACGATGTTTCTCGTTAGGTGAGAAATAATCGAACTTCAGTCCTCCTCCATTGATTGAGTGTTCGGTCTGCTCCGCCACATTCGCTTCGTGAGGAGGGCGGTTCAATAAGTCTCCTCCTCTGCGGAATTCTTCCATGTGGTGATATTCAAAAGTAAGTTTTGAATAAGTCGTTGTTTTCAGGAACGAACGGAAACCAATTGTCTGACCGTGCAATTTGGGTATTTCGGAATATCCGTCACCGTCATGGTCATACGCAGAACGGTGGCGGTTCTGACCGAAGATATACAGACCTGCACGCTGGTCGTCCGTCACGAGAGACGCATTCAATGCCGTACTGTTGTCGAAAGCGTCGCCATCACCAATTCCTGTAATCGTATGAGATAACATACCGGAGTTGCGCATCGGTTCTTTGGTGATGATATTGATTGTACCGGCAATGGCAGATGAGCCGAACAGTGCCGAGCCGCCTCCACGCATCACTTCCACACGTTCTATCATGCTGGCAGGGATCTGCTCGATACCATACACACCGGAAAGCGCGCTAAAAATGGGACGGGAATCGAGCAGGATTTGCGTATAAGGACCATCCAGTCCATTGATACGCACTTGCTGGAAACCGCAATTCTGACAATTGGACTCTACACGGACACCCGGCTGAAAGCTCAATCCTTGCGCTAAAGTCGTAGAGTTGGTATTCTCAAAGATTTTCAAATCTACCACATTCACCAGTGTCGGAGCCAGACGGCGGGTAGTTTCATTACGATTGGCAGATACGACTACGCCATCCAAAGCAACCGCGTCTTCTTCTATTTCAAATTCTTCCTCCAATGTACGCCCTTTCTTCAGCGTCACATTCCGTCTGACGGTTTTATATCCCACCGAACTGACCTCCAGCACAAAATTACCTTCGGGAAGATTCTTCAAAAAATAATGCCCGGTAGCATCGGTCACAGTTCCGATGGTCGTACCTTTCAAGGCAACTGTAATATAGGGTAAATGCTCTTTTGTATTTTTATCAAGAATATGGCCAACGATGTTGGCATCTGACTTACGTAATTCGGGATGATTAGGATATTCATGAGCTTGTCCTTCAAGGGCAGGCAGCAATGTGCAGCACAGGCAGACAAGCGAAAAGATGTATTTCTTCATTTTTCGTTTGTTATTCATTTTCGATAAGTATTCACATGGATAGACAGATAATGCCCTACCTCATGCAAGGTACGGTATCATCATTCAAAGAACAGAGAAACGAATAACCGGGGGTGCTCTAAGTCCCACTACCCCATGATACGGACAGTGATAGTGAGAGTGTTGCGAACGTCCGAGCAACAAGCACAATAAGAAAGGAATAAAAAGGGAAAGAGCAAAAACAACAGCCGCACCGTCTGCCGTTAAGTGAGACAGAAAATGAATCAACTGTAGTTCGACTGTAGAATGTTTATGTGCCGCCCCTTTCTTAAACGGGTGTGAATGGACGATTGTCACGCCATTGACCACATGCACGTGGGCAAAGAATGTAAAGCTTACCAGATACGATACAAACAGTATCGGCAAGAAGTAGCGTGTAATATTCAATAACAATCGTTTCACCTCATTTTTTTCTTTGAGACGACAAAGATACGAACTATTTATTTAACAATCAATTATTATATGAAATTCTGTTAATATACAGCCGAGGCTATTACTTGAATAAACAGAATTAAGAATACCATGGCAATCGGATAAACAGTTGCGTAAGCTACGCTCGGAATATTGCTATCCACCATCGAGTCGGCGGCAGCGAGTCCCGGAGTACTTGTCATCCCTCCCGTAATAGTTCCCAGCAAATCGAGCAGACTGATTTTAAATACGAAATGTCCGACAATGGCTGCAACAAGCATTGGCACCAATGTGATGGCGGCTCCTACTCCAAACATCAATAATCCGCTTTCCTGGAAGGTAGCTACCAGATTCTTACCGGCAGAAGTTCCCACTTCGGCAAGGAAAAGAAGCAGACCTAACTGGCGCAACAACTGATTGGCAGGTCCGGACATAGACCAGATAATGGGTCCTGTCTTACCTATCGCACTCAACACAAGAGCTACCATCAAAACTCCCCCGGTCAGTCCCGGTGAGAATGACAGGCTATCAGAGAAAGAGATATTTATTTTGCCGAATAACACGCCCAATACAATACCCATTGCAATGGGGAAAAAGTCCGTATCAGATAGTTTCTTCGCATTATTTCCCAACAGGCGGGCTACTCCTTTAAGTCCCTCTTTCTCACCGACTACCATCAGTTTATCACCAAACTTCAAGGCTAGATCGGGAGACGGAGATAAATCAATACCGCTTCGACGAACACGAGTCACTGTACAACCAAAGTTTTTCTGTAAGTTCAAATCACCCAGCTGTTTGTTTATCATGTCTTTTTTAGTCAACAACAAAGATTCTATTTCCTGTGTTTTATCCAAAGGCAGTTCACCTTCTTCTCTATTGCCTACCAACACAGCCAGTTGATCCAGTGACTCTTCGCTGCCTACGGCTTGTATGTAGTCTCCTTCATGTAACACCGTATGGGCGGTAGGAATGGATATTTCATCATTGTGTTTCAGACGTGAAATGACAGCACCTGTCATACCACGCGCATTAATTTGCACCAAGCTGCGATCGAACACATTCGCATTAGTGACGCGATAAATACAAGTAGTCAATTCCGGGAATTGTCCGCGACGTTCTATCTCCAGGCGACGGGCTTCTTTATCTAAATCCACCCGCATGATTTTAGGCAACAGCTTGACAAACAGAATCACGCCGATCACTCCAAACGGATATGCGATACCGTAAGCAATGGATGCCAGAGGAGAATTGGTACTGTCGATGGCAACAGCCAAACCCGGCGTACTAGTCAGCGCTCCGGCAATCAGACCGACAACACTCGGTGTATCGATATCAAATGCATATTTCAGTCCGACTGCAGTAAGACAGGCGGAACAAATAATAAGCATAGTGATGAGAATGAGCGTCTTTCCTTTGCTACGGAAAGAATCGAAGAATCCGGGCCCTGCCTGAATACCGATGGTAAAAATGAAGAGCACCAAGCCGAAGTTTCCTAATTCTTTAGGAATGATAACACCAAAATGCCCGAAAAGAAGGGCAATGAAAATAACTGCCGACACATCGAGAGATAACCCCTTAATTTTAATTCTTCCCAGCATAAATCCCAATGCGACAATCAGGAAAAGGGAAAAATAAGAGGAATGCAATAAGTCAGTAAACATAAAAAATAAAGGTTAGTTAGTTTAAGGGCGCGAAGGTACGGATTTTATTTAATCCTCACAACATTCCTTGCAGCAAGTAGTCCTTTCGTCTTCAAACTCCAAAGTGGCATGATGAATACCTGCCTCTTCGAGTGCTTCCTTTATATGCTGTTTCACTTCTTCCAACTGTGTGATATTGTCAATAACAATATGGGCAGTCAAAGCGGTTTCCGTTGTGCTTAACGCCCAGATATGCAGGTGATGGCAATTCTCCACGCCGGGTTGTTCCATGATAATTTGCTGTATCTTTTGAGCGTCTATCCCCACCGGTACTCCATCCAACGACAACCGAAGGCTATCGTGAAGCAATCCCCAAGTAGAGACAATAATGACAACAGCAATGCCAAGCCCGATAATCGGGTCAATAATGCTCCATCCTGTATAGGTGATAATAATGCCGGAAACAACTACACCGACAGCCACCAATGCATCTGCTGCCATGTGCAGGTAAGCCCCTTTCACATTCAGATCCTTATCTTTATCTTTCATAAAGAGCCAGGCAGTAAGCGCATTGATGACCACTCCCACCCCGGCTGTCCATGCGATGGCAGAACCATCTACGGAAACCGGGTGGAACAATTTATCTACACTCTCGGCAATAATAATGCCCACGGCAACCAATAATATAACTGCATTTAATAAAGAGACAAGAATCGTACTCTTCTTATATCCATACGTGTAGCGGCTATTGGGATGAACTTTCTGCAACCGGAAAGCCAACATGGCAAGCACCAGACTGGCTACATCACCCAAGTTATGCCCGGCATCAGAAAGCAATCCCAGAGAATTATAATAAAACCCTACTCCGAATTCTACGATAACAAAAGCAATATTCAGAGTAATGCCTATGATAAAAGCCTTATTGAGCGATGTCAACTGATGATTATGTTCGTGATGATGAGATTCCATATTATATATTGTTATTACATCTACTACCTAAAAAACATCTTATTGGGAGATTGGTTCATCCCCATTCCACTTTCGGCAATAGTAACGGCTCCCCTCCAGAAAAAACAAGCCACCGAAATGAATGAATCATCCCGATGGCTTATCCCCTTTAAACACCTTTAAACAAAATGAAAATATGCCTCATATACTAACTAAACTAACTAACCCTCGAGGCATATTTTAAAGAGTCTGTCGCATCAACCTCTTTTTATTATAGACAGCTTTCGCTCTCTAATCTTATTTACGAGCTTCAGCAATATAGCCGAGAGCTTCTTC
>ERZ809209.609-NODE-609-length-20142-cov-17.990790_pt1 | contig 20142 bp, 15 predicted proteins | sample MGYA00520514_ERZ809209 | MGnify/ENA primary metagenome ERZ809209 (study PRJEB31576, sample SAMEA3212657) | Homo sapiens | biome: human-gut; feature: human gut; material: fecal | place: Sweden | collected 2012 ...
CACTCGCCAATTTTCAGAAGTTCTTCGAACATCCCGAAGCAATCAATACCTTTGTATATTCTATCGGTATTGCCATCATTACCACCCTTGTTTGTATTTTGCTGGGTTATCCTGCAGCATGGATATTGAGTAACAGTAAGCTGAACCGTTCTAAGACGATGGTCGTACTGTTTATCCTGCCGATGTGGGTAAATATTCTTGTGCGTACCCTTGCTACGGTTGCCTTGTTCGACTTTTTTAGTGTACCGTTGGGCGAGGGAGCATTGATATTCGGTATGGTATACAACTTTATCCCCTTTATGATTTATCCTATTTACAACACGTTGCAGAAGATGGATCATAGTTATATTGAAGCCGCACAAGATTTGGGAGCCAATCCGCTGCAAGTCTTTCTGAAAGCAGTCCTTCCGCTTTCTATGCCGGGTGTGATGAGTGGAATTATGATGGTGTTCATGCCGACTATATCTACATTTGCCATTGCCGAGTTGCTGACGATGAATAACATCAAACTCTTTGGTACAACGATTCAGGAAAATATCAATAACAGCATGTGGAACTATGGAGCGGCACTTTCGCTTATTATGTTGCTGCTGATTGCTGCTACTTCTTTGTTTAGCACAGACGATAAGGACAATTCAAACGAAGGAGGCGGGCTATGGTAAAGAAAATATTCGCGCAGGCTTACTTGTGGATATTGCTGTTGTTGCTTTATTCTCCTATCGTGATTATCGTCATCTATTCTTTCACCGAAGCGAAAGTGCTGGGCAACTGGACTGGTTTCTCCACAAAACTTTATACTTCGCTTTTCACTACAGGCACGCATCATTCTTTGATGAATGCATTGATTAACACGATTACTATTGCTCTGCTGGCTGCAACGGCATCTACCTTGCTGGGTAGTGTGGCTGCTATCGGCATCTTTAATCTGAAATCCCGTTCGCGTAAAGCGATTAGTTTTGTGAATAGTATTCCTATTCTGAACGGAGATATCATCACGGGTATTTCGCTTTTCCTTTTGTTTGTTTCTTTAGGAATCACACAAGGATACACAACCGTAGTGCTTGCTCATATTACTTTTTGTACGCCATACGTTGTTTTGAGCGTTCTGCCTCGTTTGAAGCAGATGAACCCGAATATTTATGAGGCCGCTCTTGACTTGGGAGCGACTCCTATGCAAGCTTTGTGGAAAGTCATTGTTCCGGAGATTCGTCCGGGAATGATTAGTGGTTTTATGCTTGCATTGACCTTATCCATTGATGATTTTGCCGTAACTGTCTTTACCATTGGTAATCAAGGTCTGGAGACGCTCTCTACTTATATTTATGCTGATGCCCGCAAAGGTGGTCTAACCCCGGAGCTTCGTCCGCTTTCCGCTATTATTTTTGTTGTGGTGTTGGCGTTGCTTATTGTGATCAATCACCGGGCAGGGAAAGCGAAGAAGAAATAATTATTCAATATGCCAATACACTGATATGCTGATTGCATGGCGGCACGTTTTCTGTATTGGTATATTTGTACATTGTAAAATTATTAATTATGAAAAGAATAATTCCTGCTATCCTGTTGTTGCTGAGTTTGACGGGATGTTATAATTCCGGCGAGCCTCGCGAACGGGTTCTTAAAATCTATAACTGGGCGGATTATATCGGGGATGGTGTGCTCGAGGATTTTCAAGCATATTATAAAGAACAGACAGGCGAAAATATCCGCATCGTTTATCAGACATTCGACATTAACGAGATAATGTTGACCAAGATAGAGAAGGGACATGAGGATTTCGACGTGGTTTGTCCTTCGGAATACATTATTGAGCGTATGTTGAAGAAGCATCTGCTTCTGCCTATTGATACGAACTTTGCCCATTCTCCCAACTATATGAACAATGTGGCTCCGTTCATACGGGAGCAGATTAATAAATTGAGCCAGCCGGGTGAAGAAGCCAGCCGTTATGCGGTATGCTATATGTGGGGAACTGCGGGACTTCTTTATAACCGGGCTTATGTTCCTGATTCGGTCGCTGCATCCTGGGATTGTCTTTGGAATAAGAAGTATGCCGGCAAAATCCTTATGAAAGATAGTTACCGCGACGCTTACGGTACGGCTATCATTTATGCGCACGCCAAGGAATTGGAAGCGGGGAGTGTGACAGTGGAAGAACTGATGAACGACTATTCTCCACAGGCTATGGAGCTTGCGGAAAAATATCTGAAAGCCCTGAAACCGAATATAGCAGGCTGGGAAGCCGATTTCGGCAAGGAGATGATGACGAAGAACAAGGCTTGGTTGAATATGACGTGGAGTGGTGACGCAATATGGGCGATTGAAGAAGCCGATGCAGTAGGTGTGGACTTGGATTATGAAGTTCCGAAGGAAGGAAGTAATATATGGTATGACGGTTGGGTGATTCCGAAATATGCAAGGAATCCGGAAGCAGCCAGCTATTTTATCAATTTCATGTGTCGTCCGGACATTGCTCTGAGAAATATGGATTTCTGCGGATATGTAAGTTCGATTGCTACTCCGGAGATTCTGGAAGAGAAGATAGATACGACACTTACTTATTTTTCCGATCTTAGTTATTTCTTCGGTCCGGATGCCGATAGCATACAGATTGACAAGATACAATATCCCGACCGCAAAGTAGTGGAACGATGCGCTATGATTCGTGACTTCGGCGATAAGACAAAAGAAGTTCTTGATATCTGGTCGCGTATTAAGGGGGATAATTTAGGAGTGGGTATCACTATTCTTATCTTTGTCGTTGTTGCTTTGATGAGCGGCTGGATGATATATAGAAGATGGCAACGTTACAGCCGCCGGAAACAACAAAGGCGCAGAAGCAGAAGAAAAAAGGTAAAGAGGAATTAATTCATTTGCTATATCATAAATCATTTGATACATCATAAAAAATAAAGCCCGGTAAGCAGAACAGTTATCGAGCTTTATTTTTTATGGTGTCATTACCTCCGTTTCATACCGCGAAGTATATCTTTAGTCTCCTTGTTTACCCGGAGAGATTCGATAGTTTTCTGCAATGACTTATTATAAGTCCAGTTATCCAGCTTGCTCTGTTTAAGGTACTCCATTGTCTTTTCGGGGAATTTGATGAAACAGATGGATATCATCCAGGCCATAGCCATACGTGCATAATAAGCATCGTGGCTGAAAGTGTCTGCGTATGCCAGCAATGCGTCGATATGTTCTTCGTCTACATAATGGAAAAGCATCACAATTCCGAAGCGGATTTCGAACTCTTTGGGAGATATGAGGTAAGGCTGGATAAACTGCCATACAGTTTCTTTTCCTTTCTTCACGGCAGTCTTCAGTTCGCCGCAAAAGATATCACATACAGCCCAGTTGTCGATACGTGGAACGAACATGCTTATGTGTTTCATTCGTTCATCCAGTTCCATTTTAGCTAATCCGATAACCATTCCCTGAAGCATTGTTTCTTCATAAAACTTAGTATCGTTTGCTTCCACAAACATACGCCAGTTATCTCTCTTTGCGATTTCTTTAGCCAATATCCGTAGTTGCGGAATACGTACACCAAGAATATTCCCGATTCCGGGAACCAAGGCAGAATGAAATTCCTGATACTTGGAATCTACCAAATCCTGCAATTCTTTTCGAATGTTTTCTGTTGTAGTCATTTTGTATAGTTGGTTTCTTCACAAAGGTATAAAAAAAGAGCATGTCTTGCGCGCAGGCATGCTCCATTTTCTTTTTTTTCAGCGAAAGGTTTGTATATTACTTCTTGACCATGCTGAAAGTGAATGTTGTAACGGGGAAATTGGGGAAATTTACATCTCCGACTTTTACTCCAGTTGCTTTGATAACGAATGCCAGTTTTTTGCCGTCATAAGTATAAACGCCATTCTTTTCAGCTTCGATAGTTACTGTTATAAGATTTTCAGCCGGTTCTTGTCCTTCTTCTTGTACTTGAATTGGTTCGGTGTATTTAATTTCCAGTGGTTCAGGTTTTAGTTGAAGTAAGATGTTAGATTTACCTTCATCAAAGGTCGGTGTATAAGGAATGTTGTAGTTAATATCGCCCAAATTTTCGATGATAGCTCCTGCATTTTCTTCACCAACGATGCTTTTAATCAGGTCGTCAACCGGAAGTTTCTTAATCATAATCTGATTGTCTTTTACTTCGGCAGTAACTTCGGCTCCTGCCGGTTCTTCTCCCTCTTCTGCATTTACCTGGGGATTGACGGGAGTGGATTCCGTCAGCATTGTGCCGGAATAATTGCCATCAACATCTTTAAGGGAATATACGGGAATGTCCGAATCGTCGTCACTGCTACATGCAGTAAAAGAAGTGACCATGCTCAGTGTCATTGCCAATAAGACAAAGCGATTAAAACAACAAACTTTTTTCATTTTAGTTAAAGTTTTCATACTGTTTAAATAATTAGATTATTAATTTCAAAATTAAGGTGTACGTACATAGTGTAAATGCTACGATTAATACAATACTGCATGAAGAAGTAAAAAAAGAAAGGCTTCTTTATGCAAGTGTTATAGTGAAGATCCCTGTTGGTGGAATCTTCGGATATATAGCTTCGTATTTGTTTTATTGTTTTTTCATGATAGACTCGCTTGGCGTTATTCCAAAATACTCTTTGTATTTATGACGGAAGTTTTTGAGGCTCTTCAATCCGATCATTTCGGGAAGAACATTGACGGAGTATTTCCCGCTTTCCAATAGCTCACGTGCTTTTTCCATACGAATCCGGTAAATCAAGTACTTGGGCGCTTCTCCTGTCAGTGCTTTCCATTTCGTAAAGAAAGCGGTTCTACTCATATATAGTTCTGAGGCGATTTCATCTATTGTCAGATTTTCCTTATCTATATTTCTTAGAATAAACTCCTTTACCTGATTGATAAGGTCGTAATTGTCCTCATCTGAAATTTTGTCTTCCCCAACTTCCAGAAACTTCTTTCCAAATATTCTTTCTAAGAATGATTTTCTGAGGAAACGGTTGTTTCTGATAAGGACATTCATTTCTGTTTTTAAATCTTCGACGTGAAAAGGTATATATAAGAATATGTCAGCCAGGGAGCTTTCCCTTTTGCTGCGTTGTCCTGTATCTATATGTGAGCCATAGAGGATAATAGGGATAACGGATGTTTCTCCTGATGTTTTTAGTCTCGATGATAGTTCATTGCCGTACATTCCATGGAGCATAATGTCGCAAATCACTAAATCCGGATATTCCTCTTTTATACATTCTAAAGCGTCCAAACCATTCTCGAAACTTTTTACGATAAAATCCTTTGATAAACGTTCTTCCAGGTACAACCTGAACTCTTTATTGCTGTCAGCGAGGACGACCAACGGTTTAGTGGAATTTCTCTTTTGTGAATCCTTGCCGAATAAAGTATCTGTTCTTTCTTCTGCCGGATTTGACTCGATTTGTATGGCGGTATGTTGATGAACATTTTCCGGCGAATCTTTTGAAGGGAATTTTAGAGCAATAGTGTGGCTGGAATGGTTAATCAGAATCTTTCCATTGCACATCTTTATCAACCTTTTGCAGAATATATTTTTTGCAAAATTGTATTCGAGTTCTTCTTTTCGTTTGAATAGTTGCCAATTTTTACATTTATAACATTGAAGTATTTTCTTATTTTCGAAATCAGTTATTTTTATTTGCCAGTATTCAGGATTAGAGGTGATTAGCAGGGTAATAGTTTTCTTTTGTTCGGTATGGTCTATGGCATATTTTATAAATTTGTCGATCACCGGAGATATTTTGCTTTGGTCGAACCAGACGCTGGCATAATTAAAGTCTGTTTTAATGTTCAGCCCTACCAAATTGTTGGCAGCATGTGTTTTTAAAGAAGTAATTCTGTTTTTGATAAATGCTCCCAGTTCATATTCCGAGGAATTCAGCTTTTCAGTGTTTGCAAACAATTGCTTTAAATCCATCAATCTGGTTAAATGTATGTTGAGGCAATCTATGTTTTGGATAGCTAGTGATAGCTCTTTTCTGATATTTTCGGGGGAAACGTCATTATATGCTATTTTCAATGGAGTATGAACTAATGTAAGCGGAGTACGAATGCTCTCGAAAGAGTCTATAAAATATTGACTCCCTTCTTTTAGAAGATTTCTTTCTTTCTGTATCGTAATGATATGTGTTATAATCCAATAAATAGAAATACCTCCTGCCAGGAGTATTGAGGTAAAGTTTAATTGATAAAGAATGAGTATTGCTATGGCACTGTAAACGAGGGGTGACGTTTGTAATAAGTATTTCATATTATATTTTTTAGTTACGTCACTCAGATGAAATAGACCCATTTCTTTCATTTCAGAAAAAAGAGGAAATTCACTATCCTAATATTTAACATCATTTTTTGGGGGGGGAAGAAACGGTGAATATCCTCTAAGTAACAATAATTAATTAGTTTTATTGGTTGAATATTATTTTGTCTCCTGTAGATGTGTAGGGGAGCGTATTGTATATTGGGTATTATTGAGGAATGTCTCATTTAATACCATTCTGTATTTCCTCATAATATATAAACTGGAAAGATAATGGAGGTTAGGTTTTTTATAAGAAGGAATGATTGATATATTTCTACGAAGTAAAAATAATGATAAGTTTTAATAAGTAGATACTGTTGTCAGTTTTGAATGTTGGGATGTTTCTATTTGGTATTAATGATGCGATGAATGGTATGATTGAGTTGTGATTTGTTGGCAATTATGTTTTGCTTGTCGGTATACTTGCAAAAGAGATATACCATTTTTCCATTAAATACATCTCTTTTTTATTAAGACAATAGTAATATTGAATTTTCCCGCTTTTAAATATTTCTTAATGTTTCACTTGGCGCTATGCCGAAGTGTTTCTTGTATTTATTGCGGAAGTTCTTTACATCTTTTAGTCCGACCATTTCAGGTATCTCCTGTATGCGATATTTTCCGCTTTCCAATAGTTCGCGTGCTTTTTCCATACGAATCCTGGTCATGAATTCTATGGGAGCTTCCCCTGTCAGGAATTTCCATTTAATGAAAAACTTAGTCCGGCTCATGCCCGTTTCACTGGCAATATGGCTTATCTTTAGTGATTCGTTATCCAAGTTGTCCAATATGAATTTCTTTACCTTGTTGACGAGTTGGTAGTTATCCTCTTCCGGCATTTCTTCGATATCTGTTTCCAGAAACTTTTCTCCGAATATTTTCTGTAAGAATGACTTTCTAAGAAAGCGGTAGTTTTTGATAAGAACAGATATCTCGATTTTTAAGTTTTCGATATTGAATGGCATATACAAGAATGTATCGGCTAAAGAAGCATTTCTTTTATAGTCTTGGTTCATATCAATAGGAGAGCCATATAGGATAATCGGGATAATAGAAGTGTCACAGGAGGTTTTTAATCTTGATTAATGTTTTAAATTTTATGATAAGGAAGGCTTTCCCTCCAAGTAACGATGATTAATTTGATTTATTCTTTTTGTTTTCAGGCATGATGAATCAGTCTAATATGTGAATATTTGAAGAGGGGGCGGTCTGGGTTTAAATAGAGTGCTATCGGAACATATCTCAATAGCTGTTTGCTTGTGTTTTATCATATACAAATAATCAACTAATATAAATGTCTTTCCTTCTTATGGATAGGAAATTGTATTTATGAAGTAAAGGTACTAAAAAGTAATAATAAATCAATTGCTTTATTTGTGTAAATGTTAGGCTTACTGCTAATATACACGTTTTCTATGACTAATCGCAAATAAAAGTTGTATAAAATATTTTATTGTTATATATTCTGCTGTATATGGGTGCTGATGATTTAGAGTGTGTGATTTGTGGATGAATTCTAATTGTTAAAATGGAGTGTGAAATATTGGTAATATATTGATGGTATCTTTTTTCTTTGGTAGTTACTTCCAGTCTGTTACTATTGGCTATATATTAAAATAAGAGTCGTATGATTTTCTCACACGACTCTTGTTTGTAATTTAATATATAGCCTTTGATTGTTTATAACTTTTCAATCTCCTCCGGTGATAGTCCGGTAGCTTTATGGATGGCTGTTATGTCTACTCCTAGTGACTTTAAATTATTAGCAATTTCTAATCTTTCTTCCATTTTTCCTTCCATGCGTCCCTCCATACGCCCTTCCAGTTTTGCTCCATCTAATACATCATTTTGTATCATGATGGCACTAAGGTGCTCGTCGTAGGCATGTCTTTCTTCCTTGGACATATTGTAATAGATAAGTTTCTGGCGTGCTTCTTCCAGACCGGGGGCTGTTGTATCGGGGCGAATGCAACCGGTTTTCAAGTATTCAATCCACTCTTCCAATGGAGTGACGGCCACTTTATCGAATTCATTCACACGAATCAAGAAATACTCCGGAAAGATTTCTGCCGGAATCTTATGGACGATGGCGTCTTTTTCTTTAGTAGTTACTTCCAGTCTGTCTCCTGTATGTACTCCGATAAAGTGGTTTTGTCCATGATACAAATAATCTTCTCCCTTGCCGATATCGAAGTATAGAATACTGATAGAGTATATTTTTTTCACCGCATAGTAGCGTTCTCCTAAAGAAATATGTTCAGTGATTGCTTTTGCCACTCCGTATAAGATACGTTCCAGATAATAGAGCTCCCGTGTATTTTGGATCTCTACAATAATGATTTCGTCTTTACTGTTTCTGGCTTTAATATCTACCCGGTTGAATTTATCATCGATTGTTTGTTGGTTGCTTTCACTTTCCAATATCTCTATGATTTTCACGTTTTCACCGAGAAGGACAGTCAAGAAACCTTCTAATACGCCGAAATTTGCTTTTTGGCGGAGAAGTCTTTTCACAGCCCAGTCAAAGCGTATATATTTGTCTAGTTGTTCCATATCAATTTAATTTTTAGGTTATTGCAAAGCTACGACTTTTTTTTAGATAATGGCTACTCTTTGAGTTTATATTTTCTGTGAATGAATCTGTGCATATTTGGCAAATTCATCAAAAGGCAATTTAAATTATTCCATAGTAGAGAGTTAATTATTAACGCTGTCATATTTTAGTATTCCCTTTTATGTAACTTAAAGTAGGAGTAAAAATGTGGCAGCGTTTTAGGTTGAAAATTTTAGATAGTTATTATTCTTTGTTTTTTTGTGTCACTTCAATGTCTTCCGGCCAAATAGCTTTAGTATATGCTTTTGCATCATTGCCGTTTTCTGTATAGTCTTTCGCTATATCCCCTTTGCCTTCATTAAACTTCCAATAGGCTTTTAAACCTGTAGTTTGAGGATCGACATCATACATATTCTTGTAAATTTCTTCTTGTGAACGTATTACGTTCCATATGCGTACTTCGCAGATTTCACCATTTAATTGACGAGTCATATTCTCTGGCTCACCATAGGAGTGTCCTATTTTAAACATAAAGTCTTTTCTTCGGTGTCATAAGTCACGGCTACATGATACCATTCGCTTGGTTGCAACAATTTTCCTTCGTTTGCCTTGGGGAATTGTATAAAACTATAATATTTAGTGTCCAGTATTGCATAATTGGTGCTGAGACGCGCGTTATAATAACCTAATCAACGAAGGATCTACCTGAAAATTAACATCAATATATTGTTCGGCAGGATATGCCAACATAGCAGAAAGCTATTGCTACCCTGTTTGTTTGAGATTATTAAATGTGAAATTAGCTACATTCTTCACTTTGTCGCATCTATATATGGCATTGTCAAAAGGGAATTGTTCATGAAAAAAAGATGAATGAAATAGTGACGCTATCCGCTGCGGATACCGTCACTATATGGGTGGGATGGTGACGGTATCACGATGGGATAGCGTCACTATTTTTAAGTTTGTTTTTTACCAGTTTCTTTTCACTGTACGGTAACCATAACCGATGATTACAAGGAAGCAGATGAAGGGTAGAATGAATGAAACATTGACAGCCGGCAACCAGGCGATTTGTTTCAGGTCAATGATACTTGCCTGTAGCGGTGGAAGAACAGAACCTCCCAGGATAGCCATGATAAGGCCTGCAGCTCCAAACTTAGCATCATCTCCCATGCCTTTCAAGGCAATACCGTAGATGGTAGGGAACATCAATGACATGCAAGCCGATACTGCTACAAGGCAATACATTCCGAAGATATTTTGAAGGAAGATTACGCCTAAAGTGAAAATACCTCCGAAGATAGCGAGGATCATCAGCAATTTACCAGCATTGAGATAGCGCAGAATGAATGTGCAAATGAAACGGCTGATACAAAATATCACCATTGCTATGATATTATATTGTTGTGATAGCACTTCCGCACTTTTCTCGTCCATGCCCTGTGACATGAACAAGCGTGTTCCATACTGAATGATGAAAGTCCAGCACATAATTTGCGCGCCTACATAGAAGAATTGAGCAATTACCCCTTCACGATAACGCGTTTGGGTGAAAATGCGTTTCAGTGTAGGAAAGAAATCTATTCTATGATTTTGATCTCCATTTTTCGGCATCTTGACGAATCGTATCAGAAGTAACATAGCCACAATGATAAGTCCGATAATGAGATAAGGAGCAATCAGGACGCTAAGATCACTTTCTTTAATTGCTTGAAATTCACTGTCGTTAAGCAATGCACGGTCTTCGGTACACATCGGATGTAGCTTCGCTTGAATGAACTGCATGGCTATATACATTCCGAGAAGTGACCCCATCGGATTGAAAGACTGTGCAAGGTTCAAACGCCGGGTAGCTGTTTCTTCCGTTCCCATAGAAAGAATATACGGGTTACAGCTTGTCTCGAGGAAGGACAATCCGCAGGTCAGGATGAAATAGGCAATCAAAAACGGATAATATTCTCCCGTCATTTTAGCAGGAAAGAATAAGAATGCTCCGAAAGCATACATTCCCAGTCCTAACAAAACACCGGCTTTGTAGGAATATTTGCGGATGAATATGGCAGCCGGGAAAGCCATTGCAAAGTACCCTCCATAGAAGGCAACCTGTACTAATGCTCCGTCGGTAGCACTCATCCGAAAAATCTTGGAGAATGCCTTTACCATCGGATTGGTAATATCATTGGCAAATCCCCATAATGCAAAACATGAGGTAATGAGAACAAAAGGTATAAGATAACTGATGCTATCTTTCGAGAGGATGGACTGTTTGGGGTGTTTCATGGTTGTTTCTGGTATTTTTTAAGTGTTATACAAATGGAACATTCTCTCCATCGGTTTCCATTTCTCTGCGGAACTCATTCCGGGAGCAGCTTGTTGGAAGATGGCCATATATTCTTCCCACTCCTGTTGGCGGGGAAGCGTGTTCAGGCGTTCCATTGCTGTGTCCCAGTCAAAATCAAGGGGAGTTTCGACAATCATAAACAGTCGTGTTCCCAAGATATAAATTTCCATTTCAAGAATACCGACTTCCCGGATCCCGGCTAGGATTTCGGGCCATGCTTCCGCCTGGCTATGTCTTTTCCGATATTCAGCGATCAGTTCCGGAGAATCGCGTAAATCGAGGGTTTGGCAATATCGTTTGACGGGAACGTCATAAGATTGAACCTGATAACCGGTTTTGAGTGTTTCCATATACCTTTATTTTTTAGGGTAATATACTTGTGGTGTAACGCTACGAGTTACAATCTCTCTCAATTCACGGAGATCGGCTATTTCTCCTTTTGCCATAGCCTGTGTCAGAATGTTTCCCATTGCAGTAGCTTCTACCGGACCTGCATAAACGGGAATACCGAGTTCGTCAGCTGTCAGTTGGTTGAGTAATTGGTTTTGTGATCCTCCGCCGATGATGTTTAGCTGACGGATCGGAGAGGGGAGACAACGGTTGAGCTGTTCCACCGCCTGCCGATATTTGAAAGCTAATGACTGGAGTACACATCTCACAATTTCTGCTTTGTTTTTCGGCACTTGCAAAGCATGATGCCGACAATAATGAATAAGAGCGTTTTCCATATTTTCCGGATTCATGAATGTTGCGTCATCCACAGGGATAATGGTCGCAATCTGTGCTTCGGCAGCTTGCGGGATGATTATATCATAATTTTGTTCTTCGCCACATGCTTTCCATTCACTCATCAAGCGTTGCAAAATCCATAGTCCTGTTATATTCTGTAGGAAACGGATTTTGCCGTCTACGCCTCCTTCATTGGTGAATTGAGCTTTTCTTGCTTCTTCCGTCAATATGGGTTCATCCACTTCCACTCCCAGTAGCGACCAAGTGCCGGAACTAAGGAAAGCGATAGGATTTTCTACGGCAGGAACAGCGGCGACGGCACTGGCTGTGTCGTGTGAGCCGACAGCAATAACGTCTACGGTACCCAGTCCTGTTTCGCGGGCAATATCCTCTTTCAGAGTCCCCCTGATTGTTCCGGGGAGAATAATCTCACCGAACAGATGTTCGGGAAGACCTAAGGCGCGTATGGTATCCACTGACCAGTTCCGCGATTGGGCATCGAGTAGTTCGGAGGTGGAGGCAATGCAATATTCATTATTGGCTACTCCTGTCAGGAAATAGCTGAAGAGGTCGGGCATGAATAAAAGTTGCCGGGCAACTTCCAACTGCGCATCTTGATGCTGTTTCATGCTGTAAAGTTGAAACAGCGTATTGATAGCCATCACCTGAATACCGGTGTCGGCATAGTGTTGGCGTTCATCCAGTAGCTTGAATACTTCTTCCGGTATTCCTTCTGTTCTTGCGTCCCGATAACAGACTGGATTTCCTAACAGGTTTCCATGTTTGTCAATCAGTCCGAAATCCACTCCCCAGGTGTCAATACCAATACTTTTTACGGCATATCCTTTTTGTGCAGCCAGTTTCAGTCCGGTTTTCATATCTTCGAACAGTGCTGGGAAATCCCAGTAGATATGATTTCCTAGTTTGACCTGTCGATTGCAAAAGCGGTATACCTCTTCCAACTCCAGTTTGCCATGGTGAAGGAAGCCGGCGATAATCCGTCCACTTCCGCCTCCGAAGTCTGCTGCTAAATAAGTGTGTTTGATGGTATCTTTCATGGTATATTGCCCGGATATTAGTTGGTTTTCTTTCCTAATACGTAGATTTCCAGGTCTTCAATTTCTGCTGGTGTGAGTACTGAATAATCACCGCCGGATTGAACGATGATGCGGCAAGCCATTTCAAAGAAGGTAGCCCGTTCGTATACTTGATCGAAGTCTTTTCCGCATACCACTTGTCCGTGGTTGGTTAGTAAAACCGAGTTATGCTTTAACATGGCTTCTACCACAGCTTTTGCCAGTTCCGGTGAGCCGGGACGATAATACGGAATCACAGGTATTTCCGAACCTACATGACAGGGAATTTCTGCTGTTACATTGAAGTTTGTCGGTTTGTTCTTCATGCAGGAGACAGCCGTGGCATATTCCGATTGAAAGTGGAGAACGACATTGACGTCCGGACGTTCGCGGAGAATCCCTAAATGGAATGTACTTTCCATAGAAGGTTTTACACCATTGGTAGGAGTGCCGCTGGCAATATGACAGATAGATACTTTTTCTTTGCCAAGTGTGGGAACCCAGGAACCCGTACCGGAAATCAATGCTTCTTCGCCGATTCTCCAGGAAAGGTTACCGCTGCTGCAAAGCATTAACTTTGCATCTCCGTAACGGTGTGCTTGTTCGATGAACTGTTCGATATGTTCGTTGGTAATCATAATTGCAAAGATAAAAAAATTAGAATTAAGTGAGTCGAAATTGCTTTTATTTAGACATAAGAACAAAAGAACATAAGGTCTGCGCTAATAGAATTATTTATAGCTGTTTATTGAAGTTGTTTTATCTTTTGTCCTTATGTTCTTTTGTCTGAATTAATATTATTTGTAGATAGGACCGTAAGTGGTACAAGCTCTGTAATCCGCTCCTTCCTTATCCATGCCGAAGGCGTTCCAAGCTGCCGGACGGAATATTTCGTTGTCTTCTACATTGTGCATGCATACCGGGATGCGGAGCATGGAAGCAAGAGTGATTAAGTCCTGACCGATGTGTCCATAGCTGATGGCTCCATGATTGGCTCCCCAGTTATTCATTACTGAATATACATCTTTGAAAGCAGGTTTTTCACACAGACGCGGTACAAACCAGGTGGTAGGCCATGTAGGATCTGTACGCATATTCAGTTTTTGGTGGATTTCCGGGTCTATTTCTACTGTCCATCCTTCTGCGATTTGCAGGACAGGGCCTAAGCCTTTAATCAGGTTGAGGCGCATCATGGTTACGGGCATGCCACCTTTTGACAGGAAGTTGGAAGAGAAACCGCCGCCACGGAAGTAGTCACGGTCTGCCGGATACCAGGTAGTTGCTTTCAGGCAGTTTTCTACATCAGCATCCGTCAGGTTCCATGGTTCTTTCATAACCGGATTGCCTGCTGCGTCTAATGATTGGCCGGAACCGTCGAGAGTCGTTGCGCCGGAATTGATAAGATGAATGATACCATTTGCTGCCAATCCGCTCAATTCTTTGCCGGTTACACGTTTCACGGCTTCAGGACTCCAGTAAGTACGTACGTCGGAGAATATTTGGGCGCGGTTGGTCAATAAATGTCCGAACAGCATAGCTACACCGTTGCAGGCATCGTTCTCGGTAGCTACGACAAATGCTTCACGAATACCGTTCCAGTCAAAAGAAGTGTTGAGCAGAGCTTCCGGATAGTCACCGTTAGGATAGAAGTCTGTCCATTGGCGTTGTCCTTGGAAACCGGCTGCAATGGCATTGTGTCCCAAGGCTTCTTCCTTGAATCCCATTTCTTTCAATTTGGGATTTCCGGTCATCAAGTCGCGCATGATAATCGTCATCTTTACAATGAATTCCCAATCAGAATCTTTCTGTTCACGGGTTTTACGTTTTTCAGGACGGTTCTTGAAGTCTTCACCTTCGTTTGTCTTGCAATTTTTTTCAGTCCAGGCCATGGCTTTGGCGTATTCTTCGTGGTCATAGATGCCTTCGTCCATTCGACGGATGATTTCTGTGAGGTCTATTGACTCATTACGCATTCCCAAATACTCTTGGAAGAAATCAGGATTAACGATAGAACCGGCGATACCCATAGATACACTACCCATTGATAGGTAAGATTTGCCTCTCATCGTAGCTACTGCCTGTGCAGCACGTGCAAAGCGAAGAATCTTTTCCGATACATCTTCAGGGATTGTGTTGTCGTCCAAATCTTGAACGTCGCGTCCGTAGATACCGAATGCGGGAAGGCCTTTTTGTGCGTGTCCGGCAAGTACGGCAGCAAGGTATACAGCTCCCGGACGTTCTGTGCCGTTGAATCCCCAGACAGCTTTCGGATAATGTGGATTCATATCCATTGTTTCTGCACCGTAGCACCAGCAGGAAGTAACAGTAATGGTAGAACCGACCCCTTCTCTTTCAAACTTTTCCGCACAAGCGGCACTTTCGGCTACGCGTCCGATCGTGCTATCGGCTATAACACATTCCACCGGACTGCCATCACCGTTTTTTAGGTTGCTGCTGATTAACTCGGCTACTGCTTTTGCCAAATTCATTGTTTTCTCTTCAAGGCTTTCGCGAACGCCACCCTGGCGACCATCGATTGTGGGACGAATCCCGATTTTCGGATACTTTTTCATGGTTTCTATCTATTAAAGGATTAATTAATATCTGTGCTGAACTGTGCTGATGTCTTTGCAAAAAAAATTAAAGCGACTTTCGAAGTCTTACTTCCGTCGGCAAGAACTTCTGCACCGGTACATTATTGAGAACAAAATTGGCCGCTTCATTTCCCATCATTTCCCAATCAATACTCAATGAGGTTATTCCTTCGTCAATCACTTCATAGGAAGGAATATCATTGTAAGCCAATAGGCCAAAATCTTTTCCGCATTTCAGCCCTTCCAATCTTCCTTGTTTCACCACCTTTACTACGTCTTGTTGTTTGATAGCGATATAGGCAACTCCCTTACGTACAATCAGGTTCTCAATATCCTCCTGTATTTCACAGAGAAATCCCTGTTCCTGGCAGAAACGGGTAAAATATACCTTACTGCTTTGAGGGTGTTTCAGGCTTTTGGGAAACAGAAAAACGAGCTGGTGATAGTTCCTTAACCTTTCCTTGAGCAGATTCAATGCCTGATAGAAAGAATCATCAAAATCCTGGCAGATATATGAATACTTTTCTTTTTCAAATTTGCCGAAATCGAGAAGTAATAATCTTGAAGGATTAATTTTATTGAGAACAGTGCTGAATTTCTCGTTATCGAAATTCATCACGATGTATTTGTTGTATTTTCCGATGGATTCCCGGAGGATCGTATTGAACAACCGTTCGTTGTATTGATGAAACAATAAGTCTACCTTATAGTTGATAGGCAGATGTCTGACGAAACTGTTATATAAGGCTTCTTTGAAAGGAGTATATTGGTCGAGCAGCAATAAGACATTGGTCACCTGGCTCGTCACATAATAACCCTTGCCGGGAGTGGAGTCAATCAAGCCTCGTTCGCGTAAATCAAGGAAAGCCTTGAAAACTGTATCACGTGATACTCCGTATTGAGCGCTTAACTGATTGATGGAAGGCAAAGAATCTCCTTCAAGAAATTCTTTCCTGGAAATCGCCTGGCTAAGTGCGTCCGCTAGTTGCGTAACCTTGCTTGCCTGTTGTCCGAATGTTGCCTTTTTATCAGTTCGTTTCATATTCGAAAAATAAGTAATACTGTGCTGAACTATGCTGATGCAAAGAAAGGCATTTTATTCTGAACGGAATAAATAATTTGATATGTTTTATAGCATAAAGTAATAAAAAAATCCCCTCCGGCGGACCGGAGAGGATTTATTGCTTTTTCCTAATTTCTTGTTCGGAATCTGCTGAAAATTATTCAGCAGCAGCTTCTGTTGCAGGAGCTTCTTCAGCCGGAGCTGCGGCAGCTTCTTCTGCAGGTGCTTCAGCAGCAGCTTTTTCAGCAGCTTTTTCAGCAGCTTTCTTTTCAGCGAGTGCTTTTGCTTTCACTTCGTTGATTTTCTTTTCTGCTTCCAGACGTGCTTTAGCTTCAGCTTTCTTAGCTTCGTCTTGTTTAGCTTTCAAAGTAGCCAAACCTGACTGTTTGTTGTTTTTCCAAGCTTCGAATTTAGCTTCTGCTTCTGCTTCTCCGAATGCGCCTTTTGCTACACCGCCCAGAAGATGTTTCTTCATGTAAACTCCTTCACGAGAAAGGATGTTACGTACAGTGTCACTTGGTTGTGCACCTTTCAGTACCCATGCCAATGCAGCGTCGAAATTCAAATCTACTGTAGCAGGATTGGTGTTCGGGTTGTAAGTACCAATCTTCTCAATAAATTTACCATCACGTGGTGCTCTGCTGTCTGCAATTACAATTGAATAGAACGCGTAACTTTTACGTCCGTGTCTCTGCAATCTGATTCTAGTTGCCATTTTAAATAATTGTTTTTAATGATTGATTTGAATTATGCTATTATCTCGTAATAGCGGGCACAAAGATACGGCTTTTCTTTTGATTGACAAACATTTCGCATCTTTTTTACGAATACCGTTTCGGATAGCGGAACAAAATCGCGAGCAGGGCGCATGCTCCCATTGTAAACGGATAATAGAGATTGCCGATGATACTGATGGGGGAGATGCTGGCAAGTCCCGCTGCAATCAGCATCTGCGCTCCGTATGGAATAATCCCTTGTATCAGGCAGGAGAAAGTATCGAGGATACTGGCTGCTTTTCTTCGGTCGAGATGGAATTTCACGGCAATATCTTTGGCAATCGGTCCTGTTGTGATAATGGCAATCGTGTTGTTGGCAGTACATAAGTTGGCGATACTTACCAGGGCTGCGATGCTTAGTTCGGCTCCTCTTTTACCATTGACGTGGCGGGTGAGTTTTCGGATAATGAAATCGATACCGCCGTTATAACGGATTGTTTCGAGCATCCCTCCGGCCAGCAGAGTGATAATAATCAGTTCTCCCATTCCTGTAATTCCTGTTCCCATGGCACCAAACCAGTCGAAGATCCCGAAGCTGCCGGTCGCAATGCCAATGATGCCACTTGTCAATATACCTATTATGAGTACGAGCATCACGTTCATTCCGGCAATGGCTGTTCCTAATACTATTATATAAGGTATAACTTTGATCCATTCAATGGTCTGTGTTTGGGTGGGGGCTGTAATGGATAGTCCCTGAAATATGTAAATTCCCAACACAATGATGGCTGCCGGGACGACAATCATAGAATTTACACGGAATTTATCGCGCATTACACATTCCTGGGTTTTTGTCGAAGCGATGGTGGTGTCGGAGATAAAAGATAAGTTGTCTCCGAAAAAAGAACCGCCTACTACGACGGCTACCATAAAGGGGAGAGCTATTTCAGTTTTTTCTGCCAGTCCTACGGCAACGGGAGTAAGGGCGACAATAGTTCCCACACTGGTTCCGATGGATAAAGAGATGAAACAGGCGGCAATAAAGATACCTGCCAGCAATAAATTGTCAGGAAGAATATGCAGCGTCAGATTGACAGTGGCATCGATTGCACCCATTTGCTTTGCGCTTTGGGCAAAAGCTCCGGCAAGGATGAATATCCATATCATCAGGAGGATATTCTTATTGGCAGCTCCTACCGAGAATTGATAGATACGTTGGTCTAGTTTTAAGCCGCGTGTAATGGCGATGGCATAACAGGAAGAGACGAGGAAAGCCACTGTGATAGGTACTTTATAAAAGTCGTTGACGAGGATAGAAGTTACCAGGTAGAGGCAAAGGAATACGAGTAACGGGCTTAATGCCCACCAGTTTCCGGGACGGTCTTTATGTATTTTTTCTTCAGTCATAAATGGACGTTGGGTATTTGTTTTATTCTAAAATCAAAATAGCGATGCAAAAGTAGTGTTTTTCACAGGAAGTGGCAAAAAGGAAGTCGAAAGAAGGCATTATTTCATTGATCTTTCTATAGATGAGGGAGACATTCCATAGAAAAAAAGTATAACCTGTTCCTACTATTGATAAGTAGGGCAGGTTCTTTTTATTATTTCTTATTGATTTAAGCGCAAGGGATGTGTGAACCAGAAACGGCTGCCGACTCCCATTTCGGATTCGACACCGATAGTGCCGCCAAGATGTTCGATGATACTTCTGCAAATAGATAGACCTAAGCCCGTGCCTTTTGAAAAAGAGTTGAGTTTTACAAATCGGTCGAACACCTGATCTACTTTATCGGGCGCAATCCCCATACCTGTGTCTGTGACAGCGAATTCTATTTCATTACTTTCTGCTTTATAGCGATATTCCAACATAATCTGCCCTTCATTCGTAAATTTGAGAGCATTATTTATGAAATTGGTAATAACCTGCATTAAACGCTTTTTGTCTGTGTAAATATAATATTCAGGTAAATCCGGAGCCAGCAAAACGGGTACGGGTTTATCTTCTTTTATATCATAATTGCGCATTATATCTTCGCAGAAGCTCTTGATATCCAGATGATCCATGGTGAAGTCGAGTGTTCCGGCTTCTATTTTCGATAAATCGAGAATATCGGAAATCAACTGCAAAAGAAGTTCCGTGTTTTCCTGCATAATGTCAACATAATCCTGACGTTCCTTTTTGTCATCCGATTCAATCAACAGGCTTGCAAAGCCAACAATCGCATTTAACGGAGTACGGATTTCGTGACTCATATTGGCGAGAAAGGCTGATTTTAAGCGGTCCAGATTTTCAGCTTTTTCTTTGGCTACTCTTAGTTCTTCTTCAATCGTTTTTTGATGGTTGATATCGACACTGGTTATAACATGCGCTATCTGTCCGTCAATCCAGGCAAATGCTGCGCTGAATACCCGGAACCAACATTTGTCAAACGGGCGTTGGTAGTCCCAGGAGTAGACTTTGGTAGGTTGCCCGTTTTCGTCAATCAAATGTTTTTTAGGACAAAATTCACATTCTCCGGTTTTATCTTTATAAAGAGCCTGCCAGCATTTTTTTCCTTCAAAATGTTCGATGCCTCCATAAGGAGCGGCCATAGATTCATTGGCATATAGCATATCATGAGAATCAAAAGAGTTCACATAAATGTCAACTCCCATATTATTCATGATGCTGCTTAATGTCTTGCTTGCCCGCACTTCTCTTTCTTTATATTCCCGCACTGCTATTTCCTTGGAGAGGGAGCCTAAAA
>ERZ809209.640-NODE-640-length-19336-cov-6.514496_pt1 | contig 19336 bp, 11 predicted proteins | sample MGYA00520514_ERZ809209 | MGnify/ENA primary metagenome ERZ809209 (study PRJEB31576, sample SAMEA3212657) | Homo sapiens | biome: human-gut; feature: human gut; material: fecal | place: Sweden | collected 2012 ...
TTTCTGACGACATGCGCGTCAGAAAAAACTCCTCTCGCTCCGCAAACGTGCGCGCCTACGGCGCGTGCGCTGCAGCGGAGCGCAAGAAATAAAAAATGCCGTCCCGGAAGGGACGGCATTTTTTAAGTTACTTCACTCCGTTGACGTAGCGATACAGGAACGTCACGGCCTCGCCGCGCGTGCAGGAGGCGTAGGGGGAGAAGGTGGTCGTGCTGGTGCCCTGGGTGATGCCCTTGCCGACAGCCCACAGGATGGCGTTATAGTAGCTCGCCTCGTTCACGGAGCTGACATCCTTGAACGGGTTGGAGTAGTAGCCGCTGGGCTTGCCCGCGTAGCGGTACAGGAACGTCACGATCTGAGAGCGCGTGCACTCCTGATACGGGGAGAAGGTCGTCGCGTTGGTGCCGGCGGTGATGCCCTTCTGGCTGGCCCACAGGATGGCCTTGTAATAGCTGGCGTCTCTGACGGAGTTCACATCGGTGAACGGGTTGCGGGTGACGGTCGGCTCGGGAGAACCGGCGGCGCGCCACAGGAAGGTCACGATCTCGGCACGGTTGCAGTTCTTGTACGGGGAGAAGGTCGTGCTGGACGTGCCGTTGGTGATCTTGTTGTTCACTGCCCACTTGACCGGCTCATAGAAGAAGTCGCTCGCCTTGACGTCGATGAAGTTCATCGTCTGGGCGATGGTGATAGCCATCGTACCGGAGGCCTCTTCGTTCTTGGTGCCGTAAACGGTGAAGGGGATGTAGACGGTCTTGCCGGCCTCGGCCCATCTGGTGGTGTGGTAGGCGACGTCCGCAAGGTCATACTGCGTGCGGGAGGGCTCATAGTAGAACTTGTCGGTGCTGTCGGCCAGCTTGCCGGTGGAGTAGCTGCTGTAGGAGCGGTACAGGCCGCCGTAAGCGTAGGAGGAGACGTTCTTGCCGCTCACGTCGAACTTGACATAGTCGAGCTCAGCCTTGCGGTAAGAGGTCCTGGCGTCCTGCAGGAAGTTGACGAAGTCCCGCGCGGTCAGCTGGACGGTATCGTCAATGCCGACGGTGTAGGTGATGTCTTCCTTGACGACGGAGATCACAACGTTGACGTCATACTTGACCTCGGTCTTCCTGCTGGAGCCGTTCTTGTACAGGTCGCCGTAGACCTTGAAGGTCAGGGTGACGGTGTCCTTGCTGGGCTTGGAGACAGAGTCGAAGCTGACCTTGTCCATGTCGGTCATGTCAGTCTTGCTCTTGTTGGAAGAGGTGATCTCGGTGCTGCCATAGTACAGCGTGCCCTCGCTCTTGGCGCTGGGGACGGAAGAGGTCAGGACAGCGTGGTCAAAGGAAATCTCATCCTTGCGGGAGTTGTAATCGCCGTTATCGTCCGCGTAATTCTCGAGGAAGTCCTCGAAGTCCTTCTGGTTGAAGGTCACGCTCTTGCCCGCGACAACATTGTAGTTGATGTCATAGGACTTCTGGGAAACGGTGATCGTACCGGTGGAGGCAACACCCTTGCTGTCAACGCCGACAACATAGAGGGTCACGGTCTTGCTGCTGTTGAACTTGGAAGCGGGAACGGTAACGGTCTTGTTCTCCTTGACGGGATACTCAAAGCCGTCGACCTTGCTGCCGTTGAAGTAGCCCTCGTAGGTGGGCTTGCTGTAGCTGTAATACAGGTAGGCGTAATCATCGTTGGTGAAGGAGACTTCCTTGTTCGCGGAAGTACCGGCAACGGTGTCCTTGATGGTCTCATCGCCGACAACGGGGATGTAGAGCGTAACAGCGATCGTGCCGCTCTCGCCGGTGAGGGTCACATCAAGATTCAACTCAGCAGTGCCGATGTAGCCCGCATCCGTGTCGAAATACAGATAATCAACGTTGGTCAGGTCTTTGGTAGTGCTGGTGATCTTGTTAGCGGACTTAACTTCATCCTCATACAGAGTAACATGAGAGGGGAATCCACCAGTGGCAACCTTAATGGTATTGATCTTGCTGGTAGATACCGTAGAACCAGTGGACTTCTTGATTGCCTGAGCGACAATATCCTTGAGGGAGCTATCGGACAGGTAATCGCTGCTGCCATTGGTAATCTTATCAAGAGTCGCATCGGCAGCGCTGACGGAGACATCACCGCTGACAGTATAGACTTTGTTCTTGAAAGTAACCTTTGCGGTAACAGTGGTAGAACCAGACTTGTTGTTGGCCTTCAGCATACCGATTTGCTTATCCTTGGTGAGAGTAGTAAAATCGGCAACGGAAGTGTTGGAGGAAGTCCACTTGACAGAATAGTCATTAGCACCAGCAGCGGCACCAGTGGTCTTAACGGAGAAAGCCTTCACTTCACCCGGGGCCATGCTGGTAGAGAAGTTGTCCTTGACAACATCATAGGAATCAGGGTTAACCGTAATAGCGTCGGTAGTCTTCTGCGCAACATCCGTGGAGAGACCCTCAGAAACCTTGCAGGTGACAGTATAGCTGCCAGTGTTCTTCGGAACAAACGTCAGCGTCTTGCCATTGGCGGTAAACTCAGAAGTCTGGTCGCTGACCGTCCACTTATACGTTGCGGTGTTGGCGTTAATACCGCCGGTGTAGGTAGCGGTTACGGTTACGGTCTGTCCCTTACGAACACCATTTGCAGTTGCGTAGTCATCAAGTGCAAGGGTGACACTGGGATTAACGCTCTGCGGTGTAACAGCGAGAGCAACGCTCAAAGTTTCGTCGCTGTTCTTGACAAACCAACTGCCAGAAGTATCCTTTACAATCTTCGCGCCAGAATAACCGGAAACAGTTCCGAGCCTCACATTTTCAGCGGAGAAATCAGGGTCGCTTGCAAACTTATCAATAGTGACCTTCATGTCATTGCTGATGGTATAATTTCTACCCTGATAAGTCACGGTAGCACCCTTGACAGCCGCTGCAAACGCACCATCCTTAGAAACAACAGGGAGAGAAGCAGTCTTCGAAACCTTGATTGTAGTTGTAGAACCAGAGGTCTTTTCGTAGCTAACGGTAAATTCGCAGGTAGCTTTAATCGTATCGCCGCTTGCGGTTGCAGTCTTTGCCGTAGCTGTAAATTCGCATGCATTCGTTGTTGTACCCGCAGTATAAGCACTGCCGACAGACCAGCTAAATGCAGTTACAGTTCCGGTATAGGACTTTTCGCTGGCATCGCCATCAGTAACGGTGATGGTGCTCGGGATGTTGGCAACGAAAGTGACCACATCGTCAACCACGGCGCTGGACTTGCTTCCCTTGACAGAAACAGAGAAACCAGCCTCAGAGGCCTCGGAGAGTGTATCACCCGTAGCCTGTGCCGGAACGATGACCAGACTCAGAATCATAGTCAACGCCAGCAGCGATGAGAGAAATTTCTTCATAATTTTCTTCATCCTTTCTTGTTGTTTCGATCTTGGCTCCGCGCGCACAGAGCCTTTCTCATACATCGGCATTTTACCATGCCGCGGGGAATAAGGGAACAGGAAAATGCAAAATTCATAAATTCTTCATCTTCCCGTTCGCCCGTCTTCCCCTTGTCTCACTGATTAGACGCAAAAAGCGTCGATTTTGTTTCACAAAATCTCAAATTTTTCAAAATTTTTTATGCCGCGAAAAACCGCACGTACACATATACTCCCAGAGCTAACTGGCAGAGTAAGATCGCCGGAATGCCGAACCGGAAGTACCAGTGCCGCGTCTTGTGGTGAAAGACCCTCATTGCGAAAAGAGCACCCGCGCTGCCGAGCAGCAGCGCGAGTGCAAATAAGGTCTTTTCGGGCACGCGCCGCGCGCCCTGAATTTTGGCGCGGCGCTTGTCTGCGCCGTAGACGCAGAACGTAATTAGATTGATCGCGGCGAGATAGATGACAAAATATCTCACTTTTCGAGCTTGCTGAGCTCCACAGCCGCCGCCGCGCCGAGGCGCGCGTTGTTGAACACGAGCTGGATGTTGGAATCCAGGCTGTCGCCGCCGGTCAGGTCCTTGATCTTGGCGAGCAGGTACGGCGTCGTGGCCTTGCCGTGAATGCCGTCCTTCTTCGCATCCTCGACGGCCTCGGCAATCGCCTTGTCGATGACTTCCTTGTCCATGGAGTACTCCTCGGGGATGGGGTTCGTGACGAGTAAGCCGCCGCGCAGACCCAGCTCGCGCTTGACGTGGAACGCCTTGGCCAGCTGCTCCGGCGTGTCGAGCTCGTAGTCAACGCCGAAGCCCGACTTGCGCGTGTAGAACGCGGGCAGCTCGCTCGTGCCGTAGCCGATGACGGTCACGCCGTGGGTCTCGAGATATTCGAGCGTGAGGCCGAGGTCGAGGATGGATTTCGCGCCCGCGCACACGACCATGACGGAGGTGTTGGCCAGCTCTTCGAGATCAGCGGAGATGTCGAACGTCTCCTGCGCGCCGCGGTGCACGCCGCCGATGCCGCCGGTGGCGAACACACGGATGCCCGCCATGTCGGCGATCATCATCGTGGTGGTGACGGTGCACGCGCCGTCCTTGCCCTGCGCGACGAGCACGGGCAGGTCGCGGCGGGAAGCCTTCGGGATGCCCGCGCCGGTGCGGCCGAGGTAGTCGATCTCTTCCTTGGAAAGGCCCGCCTTGAGCCGTCCGCCGATGATGGCGATGGTCGCGGGGACCGCGCCGCATTCGCGGATGATGCTCTCGACCTTGAGGGCGGTCTCCACGTTCTGGGGATAGGGCATGCCGTGGGAAATGATGGTGGATTCGAGCGCCACGACGGGCTTGCCGGCGGCAAGGGCCTCGGCAACCTCGGGGGCGATATCCAGATACTTGTTCATAGTTAAAATCCTCCTGTAAAGTAATAGGTGAAAGTTTCACGTTTACCTTTTGAGGTAAGATTGCATCATAACATACAACTTGTCAAAAGTCAACACAAAGCAGGGCTTGAATTTGCACGGGAAGTGGCATATAATACCTCTATTATCCCGTGAAAACCCACAAAAGGAAGGAAAATTATTATGGAACGAGTGAGAATTGCCGCGCTCTTCGCCGACAAAGAGCAGTACGGCGGCGCAAGCGTCACCGTATGCGGCTGGGCGAAGACCATCCGCGATATGAAGACCTTCGGATTCATCGAGCTGAACGACGGCTCGTGCTTCCGCAATTTGCAGGTCGTGATGGATGCGAATTCTCTTTCTAATTATAAGGAGATCGCCGCGCAGAACGTGGGCGCCGCCCTCATCGTGCACGGCACCGTCGTGCTGACGCCCGAGGCCAAGCAGCCGCTCGAGGTCAAGGCGACGGCGATCGAGGTCGAGGGCGTGTCCTCCCCCGACTATCCCTTACAGAAAAAGCGCCACAGCGTCGAATATCTGCGCACCATCCAGCATCTTCGTCCGCGCACGAACCTCTTCTCGGCGGCTTTCCGCGTGAGAAGCGCGGCAGCCTACGCCGTGCACGAGTTCTTCCAGAGCCGCGGCTTCGTCTACGTCAACACCCCCATCATCACCGGCTCCGACTGCGAGGGCGCGGGCGAGATGTTCCAGGTCACGACGCTCGACCTTGAAAACCCGCCGAGAACGCCCGACGGCAAGGTCGATTACAGCAAGGATTTCTTCGGCAAGAAGACGAGTCTGACCGTCTCCGGCCAGCTCAACGCCGAGAACTTCGCTATGGCGTTCGGCGACGTTTACACCTTCGGCCCCACGTTCCGCGCCGAGAATTCCAACACCGCGCGCCACGCCGCCGAGTTCTGGATGATCGAGCCGGAGATGGCGTTCTGCGACCTCAACGGCGACATGGAAGTGGCGGAAGCGATGATCAAGCACATCATTCGCCGCGTGATGGAGCGCTGCCCGGACGATCTCGCGTTCTTCAACAGCTTTGTCGATAAGGGGCTTCTTGAGCGTCTCCAGCACGTTGCCGAGTCTGACTTTGGCCGTGTGACGTACACCGAGGCGGTCAAGCTCCTCAAGGAGAGCGGCCAGAAGTTCGACTACCCCGTCGAGTGGGGCATCGACCTGCAGACCGAGCATGAGCGCTATCTGACCGAGCAGATCTTTAAGCGCCCCGTGTTCGTCACGGACTATCCGCAGGAGATCAAGGCGTTCTATATGCGCCTCAACGACGACGGCAAGACCGTCGCCGCGGCGGACTGCCTCGTTCCGGGCATCGGCGAGATCATCGGCGGCAGCCAGCGCGAGGAGCGCATCGAGCTGCTCGAAAAGCGCATCCGCGAGCTCGGCATGAATCCCGAGGACTACTGGTGGTACTGCGACCTGCGCCGCTACGGCTCCTGCCGTCACGCGGGCTTCGGCCTCGGCTTCGAGCGCATGGTGATGTATTTAACGGGTATCGGCAACATTCGCGACGTGGAGCTGCATCCCCGCACCGTGGGCAACGCAGACTTCTAATTCTTCAAAAAACAAGGGGCACGGAAACCGTGTCCCTTGTTTTTTGAGAATTACACTCCGCTTCGTGCCTTGCCGCCCAAAGGGCGGCTTCGACACGCGCGGAGCGAGAAGAGTTTTTTGGCACGCGCATGTCGCGCCAAAAAACGATTCGAAATCATTTCGCGTCTGCGGACGCGAAATGCTGTGACGCTTTAATTATTTGTGGTAAATAGTTACAAATGGGAACAAAAGCTCGAAAAGCGTAGTCAAAAGAAATAGAGTCTGCTATAATAGCCCCGCAGTTTTGAGAGAGGAGATTTTGATATGAAACACTTTTTTGCACTGCTGCTCAGCGTGCTGATGGTGCTGTCGCTGCTGACCGCCTGCGGCGATAAGACGACGCCGTCCGACGGCGACGATCAGACCGTCACGGACGAGAATGGCGGCGACACCGACAACAATACTGACGATACAACTGACCCCTACGACGCCGTGCGCAACTACTGGTCGGAGGACCAGCTCACGCAGGCCTGGGGACCGGATCAGGTGGTGGAGCACCTCTTTTTCCACCCGATCATCGCCTACCCGCAGTGGGCCTTCCACGACTGCAATGCCAGTCAGGACCAGCGCTACGGCCTCGACGACTGGATGGTCACGGCGGACGAGTACAAGAAGATCTTGCAGTCCGTGTACGACAAGGGCTACATCTTAGTCGCGATGGAGGACGTGTGGAGCGAGGTGACGGACGAGTCCGGCACGCACATGGTGCGAAACACCCTGATGCTGCCAGAGGGCAAAAAGCCGCTCGTCATCAGCTTTGACGACGTGAACTACTACCCCTATATGCTCGACGAGGGCTTCACGAGCAAGCTCGTCGTCGGCGAGGACGGCGAGATCTGGGCGCAGTGTACCGATCCGTACACAAATGAGACCTTTTTGACCAAGGAACTCGACGCGACGCCCATTCTCGACCAGTTTGTCTACGAGCACCCCGACTTTTCGCTCAACGGCGCGAAAGCCATCTTCTCGCTGACGGGCTATCAGGGTATTTTAGGCTACCGCACACAGGATGATCGCGACATCGCGGCAGATTCGCCCGACCGCCCCGCGTTCGACGCCTACCGCGCGAGCGAGATCGAAGCGGTCAAGCCCGTCATAGCGCGCTTGAAGGAGACCGGCTGGACGTTCGGCAGCCACACCTGGGGGCATATCCGCCTTGACAGCAAGTCGATGCAGACCATCATCAACGACACCGAGCGCTGGGCGGACGAGGTCGGCTCGCTCGTCGGTCCGACGCAAATTCTGTTCTACCCCCACGGCGGCCGTCCCGACGGTGACGACTGGCACCAGACCGGCGAGCGCTTCAAGTACCTGCAAAGCCAGGGCTTCCGCATTTTCGCGAGCGTCGGTACGAGCTCGTTCAGCTACGTGAAGGAGGACATTTCCGCCGTCATCTGCGACCGTCTGCATCCGGACGGCACCACGCTGCGCCACGCGCGTAGCCGCTATCTGCAATTCTATAACGCCGAGGACATCATGGATACGCAAGTCCGTCCCGATCTTGGCGTAGACTGGTGAGGAGGCGTTTTTATGGCAACGTTAGAAGAACTCAAGGCGAAGGCCGTCGCCATGCTGGACATGGCGTATGTGCCGTATTCCCACTTTCCCGTGGGCGCGGCGCTCGAATGTGAGGACGGCGCGGTCTTCACCGGCTGCAACATCGAAAATTCGAGCTACGGCCTGACGAACTGCGCCGAGCGCACCGCGGCGTTTAAGGCCGTGAGCGAGGGGCACAGGCGCTTCAAGCGCATCGTCATCGCTGGGCGCAGCGACGACTACTGCTACCCCTGCGGTGCGTGCCGTCAGGTGCTCTACGAGTTCGGCCCCGACATGGAGGTCGTGTGCCTGAACAAGGACAACGAAGAAAAGCACCTGCACATCAAAAAGCTCCTGCCCTACGGCTTCGACCAGACGTGGCTTGCAATCGATGAGAAATAACGAAAAAAGAGAGCGGCACTGCCGCTCTCTTTTTTTGCGCTTTAGTTGCTGCCGGAGGAGGTATCGATCGTCAACGTGCCGCTGACCGTCGAAATTTCCAGCTCGCTCACCGCGCCGCCGTCGAGCGCGGGCACGGTGTAGTACGCTTCGTGGTCGCCGCAGGTGATGAGCGCTCCTTCGCGCTCGGTGAGCGTGGAGCGGAACGCGCCGCTTTTCGTTTCATAGTCGAGAGTAAACCCGTCCTGCGCGGGAAGGGTCAGATAGATGCTGCCGCTCTCCGTTTCGGCATCAAGGCGCAGCGCACGCTCGGTAGCCAAAATCAGGTCACCGCTGACGCTTTCGAAGTCCAGCGCGCCGAGCGCGCCGGCGATATCCACCTTGCCGCTCGCGGTTTCGATCTCGGCGCTCTCCGCATCGCCCGCCAGCTCGATCGCGCCGGAGACGGTCGAGAGCTCGATTTTCCCCCATGTGCCGTCCACCACGCCCACGCTGCCGTTCACCGTCTCGATCTCGACCGTGGGGCAGGTTGCACCCATCACGCGCGCGTCGCCGCCGACGGTCGAAAGCTTGATCCTGCCGGAAACGTCCGCGCCCACGATGGTGTAGGCGTCCGTTGTTTCGACTTTTATCTCCTCAAAGTGACCGGCGCTGACCAGTTCCCTCGGAAGTCCTACATCGAGGTACTTTTCCCCGTCGTAGCTGCCGCGGTAAGCGTCGCCGAGGAAGTGGATGCGCAGCGTGTCGCCGTCGATCGCGCAGACCATCTTCTCGCTCTCGGCGAGCGGTGCGGTGGATTCCTCCTTCACGCTGATCTGCGCGCTCTGCTCGGCGGTATAGATGTTCACGCTGCCGCTGCGCCACGAGATGTCGATCTTGCGGATGTCTTCGCTCTCGCCGATGCTGAGCACCGCGCCCGTGTGGAGCTCTTCGCTCCCCTCCGCCTGCGTGCAGAAGGTGTAGGTCGCGCTGCTGGTGTCCCAGAGGGCGTCGACGGCGAAAATGCCGTCGCTTTGCGGCAGTTCTGCGCGGAATGTGCCGTTATCCTGCCGCTGGGCGGTCACGGTCTCGGACGGCATGCCGGTGGTGCCCCAAGCGTCGGACGGCCAACAGCGGAGACTGACGGAATCGGCCGAATTATCGCCAAAATCGAGCGTTACGGTGTAGAAATAGGCGGCTGAAACTGCAAAGGGCATTTCCAGTACAGGCGTGATGTCACGGGAGGTTTCGTCCAGCGGGTGCGCGCCGCAGGCAATGACGGTCATGCTCTGTAGGCCCTGGGTGTAGGTCCAGTCGTAGCTGCTGCTTTTGAGGGTGACGCTGCAAGCGTTTGCGCTTGTCACCGTCAGTGTTGGCGGGGTTTGGCGCGCGGCCTCGTCAGCGCTTTTTTCGCCGCAGGCGGTGAGGGAAAGGGCCATCGCGAGCGGGAGCAGGAGGGAAAGAAGCTTCTTCATCGGTCAGTCCTCGTTTCTTTCGGATACTTCTATAGACGCATGATAGCCGAAAAAGTTCCCGCGCACAACGGCGATCGTTGCACAAAACGCGGCAATTTGTGGTATCGTGAATTCTAATACCGGAGGCGGTACAACTTTTTGCGCCGTTGTGTGCAACGCTGCTTCATGATACGGCGTATCATGAAAAGGCAAATCATGTGTCAGTGTCCCCCCATTTTCAGGGGGGTGTGAGGTGCCTTTTCCAACATTATCAAAATTTGGGGGAAAGAGCATGGAGACGACAACAAATTACAAACTTCCGCAATGGGTCAAGGCGGATCAGATCAAGATGGACGACTTCAACGACGCGCTCGGCAAGATCGACGCGCAGATGAAGAAAAACGCCGACAAGGCCAACGCGGCGGCGAGCGCGGAGAGCGTGGGCACGCAGATCACGGCGGTGCAGGAACAAATCGTGGCGGTGGAGCAGGAGATCAAGCTGGTGGCGCTCGGCGATGTGCGCACGACGACGGCGGCGAACGGCAGCATCGTCTACGACCTGTCGGCGCTGAACATGGCCGACTACCGCGCGTTTCTGGTGTTTGCGACGGTGGACGCGGCGGGCACGGGCGTGAGCGACAAGGGCAGGGTGGAGCTGCTGTGCGACAGCAAGAGCATCGGACTGCTGGCCGACGCGATGGGCGGCCACGCGGCGACCGTTGCGTGGATTTTTCCCGCGATGTATGGTGTGGCGGCAGGCTACCACACGCCGACGCAGAACCGAAACGACAGCTTTCAAGGTCTCAGCGGCGCGATTTTGAACGGCAGCGCAAGCTGGAACACCATGCAGAGCATGACCTTCAAGTTTACGGGTTTGAAAGGCGCAAGCTGTGTGCTGTATGGATTGAAAGCGTGAAAATGAGCAAAAAAAGAAGACCCCCGAGGGGGTCTTCTTTTTTGACTAATCAGAGATTAGACAGCAGTGTTGTCAACAGTGATCACATACTTGGCAGTGGTCTTGCCATCCCAAGCGGTGACGATGACATACATATCGCTGGCAACCTCGCCGGAAGCGGTCTCAACAGCGTTGGTGTTGTAGACCTCGATGGTCTGGTTGTCGTTTGCCTTGGCCTGCTTCAGCAGTTCCTTGAGGTTAGCGACGGTGACAGTCTGAGCGTTGGTCTTGACGGTGATGGAGTCGGCAGCAACGGTAGCAGACTGGTTAGCAGCCTCGAAGTTGTAGGAGCCGTCCTTTAAGGAAGCGTTGGCATAGGCAGCCTGATTTGCGGTGATATAAGTGATATCACCGGTAACAACGCCAGAGTAGCTAATCTCGGCATAAGCGACCTTGGTGCCCTTGGTGGCGTCCATGGTAACTTCCTTACCGTCCTTGTCGAAGTACTTAACACCAGACATCAAGTCAGTGGAACCAACAGTACCATCGAGGTTGCGCTTCTCCATGGTAGCCGCGGAAATTTCCTCGTACTCCTTGAGATCGACCTTAATGGTAGCAAACTGATGGCCATAGTACTCGCCGAGTTCTTCGTCGTTCACGAGAGCCTTGATGAGAAGATCGTAAACAACAAGTGCATCGTGCGTGTCACCGACCTTGCTGTCGTCGTACTGGACGAAGATAAGGCTCTTTTCAGCCAGATCCTTGGCAGTCCACTCTTCATCAATCTTGCCCTTGGTAATGGTGCCTTCGTACTTGGCAACCAGAGCGTCGTCAAGATCGAACCAAGTGTTGTTCACCTTAACGCGCTTACCATCCGTGGTAAGCTGGTCGATGGTATAAGCGTTGTACTTGGCAATCGCGGTCCAGACGTAGTCGGAATCCATGGTGACCTTATACAGGCCAATCTTATCAACACCGTGGCTGGCAGTGCCCTGACCCTCTGCATAGTAGAGGTCGATGGTGGTGTCGGTCAGCTTGCCATCCACCAGCTCATAGGCCTTGAAGGTGGCATAGGGCTTGCCGTCATTCCAGTGGGAGGTGTAGTCCGTGGTGTCATAGATGAACACGGTACGGGTGGTGACTTCGTATGCGTAGACATAGATCATGTCAACGTAGCCATTGACGGTCGTATACTGAACGTCATAGCCCTTGAAGCTGGGCAGCTTTTCGTAGCCGGTGTAGGCGGTGAAAGTGCCCTTCGGGGATTCCTTGGTCTGAAGCAGGATCTTGGTATCCTTGCTGAGCTGGAGACGGGTATCTGCACTGCTGCTGGTAGCATTAACAGTCAGGTACTTGTCACCGCTATTGTAGGAGGCAAAATAAGCATCGCTGAACTTGGAATCATCGAGCGTGTAAGCGCCGTCCTTATCGATGCTGTAAGCATAGACGGTGTAGTAATAGTCTTTGTTCTTGGAAGCAGAGACTTCGAAATCAGCAACATCATCACCCTCAACTTTGTTGATGGTAGCGTCGGTCTTGCTGTCGGCATCGAAGAAGTACAGATCGCCGTAAGCGGTGTCAACACCCTTGCTGTGCTCCATGTACAGGGTATCGAGGACAGCATAGTTGCTGGCGAGTTCATCAACGCCGATGACATTGCCATAGGTGTCGAAGTAGAAGTTGTAGGTCTTGCCGAGAGTCATGGTCTTGGGAGCGAACGTAGCAGTGCAGTTGACAGTAGCGTCAGCCTTATCGAGGCCCTTGACCTTCTGGATGTCGCTGATGCTCTTGCTGTTGCCGGAAACGTCGGTCAGAACAGCGTTCTTGGACTCAGCCTTGACCATGGACTGGATCTCACCGTTGGCGATGGTGACCAGAACCATATCGTCAGCCTTGAACTCGTCCTTAGTCTCGAACTTGGTGTCGAGCTTGCCTTCGTAACCGTGGACATTCTTGTCAACGATAGCGTAAGCGGAAGTGGTGTGACCCTTGGAGTCGGTCTTCTCAGCAACGAACTTGGTGACCTCAGCGAGGTAGGTGTCGATGTTGACGAGACGATCCTCATAGACGAGGGTCAGACGGCCCTGATCGGCCTGCTTGGAATCGTCCTTGTTGTCAGCAACAGTGTAGGTGCCATCGCTGGTCTTGCTGTTGGTGTAGACGTCGAGCTTGGTGCCCTTCTTCAGGCCGGAGTCAGCATAGATGTCGCAGTTCTTGGCGGCCTCGGTGTAGGTGGCGAGAGCCTCGACCTCAACGGTGGTGGACTTGTCGCCGACATCATAGGTCCACTTGATGGTGGGACGGCCAAACTCATCGGCCTCCTTCGCGGACTTGAGCTTGAAGCTCTTGTAGCCGAGGGTGTCGTTCTCGGAGAAGGTCTTGTTGCTGTCCTTCTTGCCGTTGAAGCTCACGGTCTGATAACCGAAAGCGGCGGTGTAGGTGACCATCGGGGCATCGGCGATGGCGCGGAACAGCAGCTCGGCAACGAGCTCACGGGTAGCGGGAGCGTTGAGGTCAACGCCCTTGACGTTCTTCAGAACGCCAGCCTGCTGCGCGGTCTGCGCAACATGCAGAGCCCAGTCAGCGCCGGTGAACTCATTGTTCTGGTCGTAGCCGATGGCACGCAGGATCATCGCGAGGACCTCATAGCCCGTGACCTTGCCGGAGGGCTGGAAGGTGCCGTTGGGATAACCCTTGACGAGCGCAGCGTTGGCGCAGTAGCCGATGTAGCCCTGAGCCCAACCGGCGCCAGCCATATCGCTGAACTTGTTGTAGGTGGCGTACATGGAAGCCTTGGCATCCTTGACGTCAGCGGTGTACACGCGATACACGATCGCGGCCACCTCAGCGCGGGTGATGTTGCCCTGGGGCTGGAAGGAACCGTCCTCATAACCCTTGAACACACCCATGCCGTTCAGGACGGCGACGGCTTCGGAATAATCCGCAGAAACCTTATCGGCATCCTTGAAAGCGGCGTTGGCGCTGACAGCCAGAGACAGAGTCATGACCAGAGCCAGCACCATTGCGAGTAACTTTTTCATAGATGTTACTCTCCTTTCATAAATTTCCATCCCCTTGGAGCGCTCCGGCAGCGAAAAGCGGGCATTTTGCTGTTCGCGGGCGAAAATGAAAGTTGACCGAAAAAGTTGCAAAACATTTCGATTTTCTTGCATTTTTGACCGTTTTGCAGGAAAATGCGCGATTTTAGTTGCTATCGCATCCCCTTAAAGATGGTTCGTTTGTCAGAAAGGAGCAAGTTTCGGCGTTTCTCGGCTTACTTACCGTGGCATGCCGATCCCGTAACTAAGTCGGGAACGCACCGTTCCCCACCCTTTCTGCACTGTCACCTTACCACACCCAAAATTTCAAGTCAACGCTTTCGCCCCATCTGTAACACACTTGTAACAAACCGCCGCTTCTGTTACAGCTTGACATAAAACCCCCGCTTTCGCCATTATCCGCCACCACATACATATAATATATAAGCACAGATATGAAAAAAGCGGCCTAAGCCGCTTTTTGTGTTCTGATGACCCGCGCAGCGGTCAGGCGGCAAGAAATAATGTTCCGCGCCGCCGCGCGGGGAGCGAAATTTCCCTTTTCCGGCCGCGGCCCGCCGAAAAAAAGAAAAAGCCCGCTCATAAGAGCGGACTTTCGCCAATATTTTTTGCACGACCCCGTACAACCCCAAAAAATTTCGCGCCCACGCCCCATTTTCGCGCCCGCAGGCGCGAAATGATCTTGATCGTAAATTCTGACGACATGTGCGTCAGAATTTACACTTTGCGCGGAGCGCGCGTCGAGGGAACCGAGGCGCAAAGCGTAGCGAAACCCCATCAAAAAAGAGGACGGCAAATGCCGTCCTCTTTTTTGAAGTTACATAATCTCGATCTGCTTCGCGTTCACCACCGCGCTCTTCTTCGGCATGTTCAGCTTGAGCACGCCGTCATTGTACTGCGCGGAGATGTCCGCGACCTCGACGCCGCTGATGTCGAACGCGCGCTGGTAGCTGCCGTAGCTGCGCTCGCAGCGGACGTAATTGCCCTTCTTGTCCTGATCCTCGTGCTCGCTGTGGCGCTCGGCGCGAATGGTCATCGTGTCGCCGTCCACATCGACGTGGATGTCCTCTTTCTTAAAGCCCGGCAGATCAGCTTCCAGCAGGTAGCTGTCGCCCTTGTCCTGAATATCGGTCTTAAACTCGCTCAGCCCGCGGCCCCACGAGCCGTCGCCGAAGAATGCGCGCTCCATCTGATCCCAGGGATCGTAAGCCGCAACGTGGTTGTTTCTGCGTTCAAAAGGTCTCAGTTCAAACATAATACAAAGCCTCCAAATCTATTCGGGCGAGCCGCTCTTGCAGCCCGCGTGGTTTACATTTCTTTCGTTCCCCTCGGAACAATTATGAGTATAGGCACGCCCTGTGAACAAAAATACATCTTTTGATGAACAAATCTTTAACTTTAGCACTCTTGCGCTGAGAGTGCTAAAATCGTGGTAGCTGCGGACCGCTACCAAACCGCTACCCGACCTTTCGCGCCCGCAAACCCTTGCAAAATCAGCCTTTTTTCGCCCCGCCAAAACCCAAATTTCGGCAAATCGCTACCAAACCGCTACCCGCCGCGTCCGCAAGCCCTTGCGCGGCGGGCTTTTTCCGCGCCGCTAAGGGGATGCGATATCCACCGAATTGAACGATTTTGCGTTGATTATGCTGAATTTTTCTTATTTTCAATTGTTTTTGCAATAATTTGAGGATTTGCGAATTTTGGCAGCAACCACGGGAAAGCGGGAGAGACGGCGGGTGTTCGGCCGCGAGGGGATGGAAATTTATGAAAGGAGAGTAACATCTATGAAAAAGTTACTCGCAATGGTGCTGGCTCTGGTCATGACTCTGTCTCTGGCCGTCAGCGCCAACGCAGCCTTTGAAGATGCCAAGGATATCAACGCGACCTACGCCGAAGCCGTCGACGTTCTCGCTGGTATGAAGGTCTTCCAGGGCTACGACAACGGTAAGACTTTCAAGCCCCAGGGTGACATCACCCGTGCTGAGGTGGCTGCGATCGTCTACCGCATCTACACCGCCGACGTTAAGGATTCTTACGTCAAGAACTATGAGACCTACAACAAGTTCTCTGACATGGCCGGCGCCGGCTGGGCCAAGGGCTACATTGGCTACTGCGCCAACGCCGCTCTGGTCAAGGGCTATCCCAACGGCACCTTCCAGCCCTCCGGCAAGGTCACCGGTTATGAAGTCCTCGCGATGATCCTCCGCGCTGTTGGCTACGACAAGAACGGCGAGTTCACCGGTACTGACTGGGCGCTGCATGTCGCTCAGATCGCCGAGCAGAACAAGATCCTGAAGAACGTCAAGGGCATCGACCTCAGCGCTCCCGCTTCCCGTGAGCTGGTCGCTGAGCTCCTGTTCCAGGCCATTCAGGTCCCGACCGTGACCTACACTGCTGCGTTCGGTTATCAGGATGTCAGCCTGACCGCTGACAAGAAGACCGACAAGCTGGTCAAGGCCAACTCCTCCCTCGGCTACAAGAACTTCAAGCTCGTCTCCGGTGACGGTGCTGATGATTGGGGCCGTCCCGTCACCGTTTGGGCCAAGGACGCTAACGACAACGGCGAGTACGATGCCAAGAAGGATACCACTAAGTATGCTACCATCGTTGCCACTCCCGACGCCGCTTTCCATGTTGCCACTTCTCAGTGCGACATCTGCGAGGCTCTCGGCGAGAAGAAGGAAGCCAAGATCGTTGAGGCTTATGTCAACGGCGTTAATGACAGCGCCGCTGCCAAGGCTCTGCTTGAGACCTACAAGGCCACTGCTACCAAGGCTATGGTCGGCGCTCAGGGCGAGCAGATCGAATTCTACCAGAACAAGGACGGCGATTATCGTCTGGTCGTGATCGACACCTATCTTGCTAAGGTCAACGAGGTCGTTACCGAGAAGACCGACAGCAAGAACCACATTACCCGCGACGCTTACATGCAGCTCGATGTTTACAACAAGGGCTATCAGGGCGGCGCCAGCGAGCTCTATGTCAAGGGTAATGACTATGCTGAGGGCGACTATGTTCTCGTCAATGTCAACGAGAATGCAAAGATCACCAAGAGCATCATTCTGACCAACAACAAGTCCGCTGTGGAGTGCAAGCTCGTTGAGATCGTTGCCAAGGCTGAGTCCTTCGAGGGCGCTCAGACCAGCATTTGGTCCAAGACCAGCAAGCACACCATTGACAAGACCGATTATCTGGATGCCGTCCAGTTCAACCTCGACGCTGCTGGTGCTACCGGCACTGTCAAGTACACTTGGTTCCTTGACCAGTTCGGCAACCTGATTGGTTCTGCTGTTATCGACAATGATAACTATGCTATCCTGAAGGACATCCTCTGGATCCCCGGCGCTGATGACCACGCACAGGCCACCCTCGTCTACATGGACGGCAAGGAAGAGTCTGTCGAGGTTGCCAAGATCGACGGCCTCCAGACCAAGGAAGACAACTCTCAGAAGGTTTCCGACCTTAACTCTGACGACGAGTTCTACGGCGACTTCTCCACTGCACTCAAGGGCAGCGAGACCCGCCAGGGCGACACTTACACCGATGTTAAGTTCGTCAGCAGCAGTACCGCCAAATATGCTTACGTTTCCACCTCCGGTTCTTCCAACACCGCTTACAAGGGCATGGCTCTGTACCTCGTTGAGACCAACAAGGATGGCAGCGTGAACCTCACGGGTGCTGATGTCGACTACGTCGATGGTACTACCGTTAACGCTAATTCCAACGTTATGGTCGGCGAGGGCAGCACCAAGTACGCTCTGAGCGACAGCACCAAGTTCATCGTCCGCGAGCTGAACGAAAAGGATGAGTACGTTTACAAGACCTACTCCCTCAAGGACCTGCCCGCTTACAAGGACAACAGTGCTGAGGTCTACTATGTCCTCGGTGCCAACAAGTACGTCAGCTACGTCTACATCAAGAATGCTACTGACGCCGCTTCCATGAGCGACTACATCTTCGTTGCCAATGCTTCCAACAGCAGCATTGAGTACAACGTCGAAGACAACTACTATGCTGTCAAGGTCTTCGTTGACGGCAAGGAGCAGATGGTCAAGGCCAGCGCCGAGATCGCCGCTACTCTGGCTGAGAACGAGGGCAAGCTGTTCGCCGCTAAGTGGTATGAAAACAGCAACGACAGCCACTTCTATGGTGAGCTCCAGTATGTCAAGCTCGTGAATGAGGCTACCGACAGCACCAACTTCGGCGGCAAGGCTGCCACCACCGTTGACTATGTCACCGGTAAGAAATTCGATGTTAGCAAGATGTTCTCCTATAAGGATTACAACGTCAAGACTGCTGACCTCGACTACGTTTGGGAGCTGGACGGCGCCACCATCATTGATGCTGACGGCAAGAAGGTCGAGATCGCTGATCTCGATGCCAAGGACGGTATCTGGGTTGTCTCCGAGGAGACCAAGTACGAGGGCAAGGCTCTGTTCGTCTACGTTGGTGAGGCTCTCAGCAACGAGACCGGCCTGACCGCTTCCTACAAGGTTGACGCCGAGGGCGCTAAGGACACCGCTCTGACCTTCGAGAAGAACAGCACCACTGGTGCTTATGAGGCCAAGGTCGAGCTTGCTAAGGGTGAGACCGCTGCTTCCTACACCTATGAGGCTGCTGACAAGAACGTCAAGGTCGGCGATGAGTCCCTCAACTCCAACTGGGGTTGGCTCGCTTCTCAGTATGAAGACGTGAAGACTGTCGTTGTTGGTAAGGCCAGCCGCAGCGTCAAGTACTATGTTGGTAACTACAAGAACACCGCCGAGGATACCGACGGCAGCATCGTTGCTACCGTTAAGGTTACGGCCGAGGACGGCGTGACCGTTGATACCTACTCCATCAATGTCACCAAGGGTGCTGTCAAGCACGCTTGCAAGGACGTGACTTGGGACAATTCCAAGATCACCTACACGCTTGCTTGGGACGGCGATGCTGTCAAGGTTACTGTTGCTAACAACAGCACTCTGACCGTCAAGGACCTCAAGGATGCTCTGTACATCCACGAGGCTGGCTCCGAGAAGGCTTGCGCTACCGCTCAGGGTATCGTGATCTATGATACCGTTATCGGCAATACTGCGCATGTCGCCGAAGACACGCTGAAGCTCACTGTCGGTATGACCGATCTGGTTGCGATCGCCACCGCTGAGGATGGTACGACCTATCAGTTCTCCATCACTGTGGTTGCACAGTAAGCTTAATTGCTTGCTAAAAAACATCCCATAATGTTTCACCCCCGAGGCTTTCGCCTCGGGGGTGTTTTTTTACCTTATTCTCTTACTCCGCGTCTTCCGTCGCCTTGTCGTAGCCGAGGATGATATACAGATACGTCGTGCCGTAGGTGTTCAGCTGGGCGTATGCGCCGCCGGTGTTGTAGGAATACCACGAGACGGAATCGTCCGCCCACGTGAGGTAGAGCAGCGAGTCCATGGTGGACTTGTCCGCGGCGTTGGTGCCCTTGTCGTTCGGGCGGACAAACACGCTGGGGTTGGCGATGCTGTTGTTGCCGGAAATGACGCGCTGCACCAGCACGAGCACCGGATAAAACGGGCTTGCGAGCGTGGTGGGCGCGGCCTGACCGACGTTGCCGTCGCCGACGTACGAGCCGAACGCCACGCGGCAGTTGTGCCC
>ERZ809209.656-NODE-656-length-18984-cov-7.327381_pt1 | contig 18984 bp, 17 predicted proteins | sample MGYA00520514_ERZ809209 | MGnify/ENA primary metagenome ERZ809209 (study PRJEB31576, sample SAMEA3212657) | Homo sapiens | biome: human-gut; feature: human gut; material: fecal | place: Sweden | collected 2012 ...
AGGCTATCCTGTGGTATTTGGGAGCATTGTTTCCTCAACACATATTGAAGTTTCTACCGGAAACTCCATCGAGCCAAAAGAGATGAAAGTAAGTGTAAAACGTGTCAATGGGGTTCTTGGAATCGAAGTCCCAGATGCTGACATCGTTCGTATTCTTACTGCTTTAAATTTTGCACCGGTCATCAACGGTGATGAGCTGACATTGCAGATTCCTGCTTACCGTGAAGATATGGATTCTTACCCGGATGTGGCGGAGGAAGTGATCCGTATGTATGGCTATGAGCATGTAATCCCAACCTTTATGCCGACTGCGAAAGTGACATTAGGTGGATTAAACTTAAAACAGAAGACAGAACTTAAAATCAAACGTGCACTCTGTGCAGCAGGAGCTTATGAGGGAATTCATTACTCCTTCTTCTCACCGTCTGATCTGGATCTGTTAAGACTGCCGGAAGATGCAAAAGAGAGACATGCAATCCGTCTGATCAATCCAATTAATATTGATCTTTCACTGATGAGAACTACACTTGCACCGCAGATGATCCATGCGATGGCAAGAAACCAGAAAAAAGCAATTTTAGAGGGAAGAATCTTCGAACTTGGAAATGTATTTATTCCAAAAGATCTCCCACTTACGGAGTATCCGGATGAGAGAGAGACACTGTGCGTTGGATTATTTGGCGAGAAGGAATCTTTCTACACATTAAAAGGATTTGCAGAGACGGTTGCAGATGCACTGAATATTACATTCACATACGAGGCAGCCGAGAATACATTCCTTCATCCATATCAGACAGCAGAGATTTTCTGTGAGGGTGAGAAAGTCGGATATCTTGGAAAGGTTTCTTACGAGATCATGGATGAACTTGATATGCGTGTACCGGCTTACGTCATGGAGATTGATCTTGCATCCCTGAAAAAATGGTATGGAAAAGAGCAGATCTTTACTCCGTTGCCAAAATATGCAGAAGAAAAACGTGATTTCGCATTTGTGGTAGACAAAAACATCACCTGTGCGCAGATTGAAAATGGTATCAAAGAGGCCTGCGATTATGTCACAGATGTAACATTATTCGATGTCTACGAAGGAATCCAGCTTGGACCGGATAAGAAGAGCATGGCATTCTCAGTTGTATTTACTCCGGCTGACGAAGAATTCACAACGGAAAGAGTGGAAGGTTTTGTCAAGAAAATCTTAAAGAACTTAGAGAAAACACTTGATATCAGGCTTCGTGCATAATATGATAGAAACATGGCAAAGAGTCGCAGCAGCGGCTCTTTGTTATGTACAGAAAATGCTAATAGATGGAGAACAATCATGGATGTAAAAGATTTTTATTATGATCTTCCACAGGAACTCATTGCACAGGATCCATTGGAGGATCGTTCCAGCTCCAGACTGATGGTTTTAGATAAGATCACAGGAGAAGTGGAACACAGACATTTTAAGGATATTACAGAGTATTTAAGACCGGGCGACTGCCTTGTCATTAATAACACAAAGGTAATCCCGGCACGTCTTTATGGCGTGAAGGAAGGTACCGAGGCCAAAATCGAAATCCTTCTCTTAAAAAGAAAAGAAAATGATATCTGGGAAACACTCGTAAAACCGGGAAAGAAATGCAAGATCGGAACGAAAATTGTTTTCGGCGAAGGGATTTTGACCGGTGAAGTTGTCGATATTGTAGAGGAAGGCAACCGGCTCATCCAGTTCCATTATGAAGGGATTTTCGAAGAGATATTAGACCGGCTTGGCCAGATGCCGCTGCCACCGTACATTACACATCAGCTTCAGGATAAGAACCGTTACCAGACAGTCTATGCCAAATATGACGGATCCGCTGCAGCTCCGACAGCAGGGCTTCATTTCACACCGGAATTGTTGCAGCAGGTGCGTGACATGGGGGTAGAAATTGCGGAAGTAACACTGCATGTCGGACTTGGAACGTTCCGTCCGGTCAAGGAAACAGATGTGTTAAAGCATCATATGCATTCTGAATTTTATAAAATCGAACAGTCAGAAGCGGATAAGATCAATAAAGCGAAAAAAGAAGGCCACCGTGTCATTGCAGTGGGAACAACAAGCACCAGAACTTTAGAGTCTGCTGCGGACGAGAATGGTTTCCTCACAGAAAAAAGCGGATGGACAGAAATTTTTATTTATCCGGGATATCAGTTCAAAGTCATCGATGCACTGATCACTAATTTCCATCTGCCGGAATCCACACTGGTAATGCTTGTATCCGCACTTGCCGGAAGAGAACATGTACTGGCAGCCTATGAGACCGCAGTAGAAGAAAAATATCGTTTTTTCAGTTTTGGCGATGCGATGTTTATTGTAGACCGGGAGTCTTAAAACTACTTGTAATCGCAAAGAACTTGTTATACAATTATCTTAAATATTTCATGAAGGAGAAGTGAGGTATGGAGGAGCGGAGAAAGCATAAGAGACTTGATCTGGAAGTCATGGTTGAATTAGAACGATTAGATGAAGAAAGCGTGACCACTTTGAAATATGTCCATGTCGAGGTGACAGATATTTCAAGAAGCGGTCTCGGATTTAAGTCGAAGGCAGATCTTGAGATTGGGAGCTATTACGATACAAGGATTCAGATCTGGACGAAAGAAGTTGTGGATGCTGTTATTGAAATCGTCCGGAGAGATGCTTTGCCGGAGGGCGGTTATAAATATGGATGCAGGTTTATTGGGATGACGGATACTGACGCACTCAAGATAGATATTTACCAGATATTTAATGATCTGTAAAAGAACCGGGGATCCGATACTACAATGCAGGAGTATATCGCTATGTCGTTTCAAAAAATAAAATCATCTACATCACGGTGTTTTGATATCAGCACAGCAGCATTGCATATCATTGCAATGCTGTTCATGCTGATGGATCACCTTTGGGCAACACTTCTTCCGGCGCAGGAATGGCTGACCTGTGTTGGCAGGATCGCATTTCCAATTTTTGCATTTATGTCGGTAGAAGGTTATTTTCATACCCATAATTTCAAAAAGTATTTATTGCGAATGCTGGTTTTTGCAGTGATCTCGGAGATACCGTTTGATCTGATGTATGGTGGAACATGGTTTTATCCGGTCCACCAGAATGTGATATGGACGTTTGTCCTTGGTCTTTTAGGAATCCATATAATGGAAACAGTGCGAAAGAAAAAGAAAACACCTGTTTTTGTACTGACAGCCATACTGGTTACGATTGCCGGAGGTTTACTCGGAACATTGACAATGGTGGATTATTATGGAATCGGTGTACTGACTGTTTTTATTTTCTATTTTTTCCGCGGACGCAAATGGTGGTGTCTGCTTGGTCAAATTGTGGCTCTTTATTGGGTAAATGTGGAATTGCTTGGCGGATTAATGTATCCGGTCCGTTTGTTCGGCATGGAGTTTGAACTTTGCCAGCAGGGTCTTGCATTGCTTGCATTAGTGCCAATCTGGCTGTATCGTGGACGACAGGGATATCACAGCAAACCATTCCAGTATTTCTGCTATGCATTCTATCCGGTCCACATGCTCATTCTTGTGCTGATACTGGGCTTTGTGAACCGGTGATCTGTCTGATGTTGACCGGTCAAGAGAATATTTTTAATTTGTTGTCTCCCGGCGGATAAGGATAGGCGTAATTTGTTTATGGATCGGTTCTGCCAGCGGAACTGGTTTTCTCTTTTTACGTTCTTCCATCTGCTGCACTAATAATTCCATGGAGGTGTGTGCGATCACATCGATTTGCTGTCCAATGGTTGTGATCGGCAAAATAGCTTCACTGGCAATCGGAGAGTTGTCAAACCCTACCAGTTCATATGTGTCAGGGAGACATCCATATTTTTGAAAGATTAGATTCAGGAACATATTTGCATAGGTGTCGTTCGCAAGAAAGACACCTTTTTTTTGACCGGGATATTTTTCATCGATATCAGCAAAGATGATTTTCATTTGTGAAAAGAGCTCCTGATAAGAATCTCCACACACATTAAGATTTAATTCATAAGGCACATGATGTTCTTTACAGGTGTCTTCAAATGCACGAATTCTGTTGTAGGCAGGAATAATCTTTGGCACATCTGCATTAATATGAATCAGCACATCACAATGGTCACGGATCAAAAGTGATGCAGCCTGCAGAGCTCCCATATAATTATCAGTTGTGACACTGCAGATATGTTCTGCCTCACGTTCAATTGCTATGACAGGAATCTGATAAGAAGCAAGATTTTCGGAAGAAAGCGTATGGCTTAATACGATCAGGCCTTCGATCTGATAAGACATCAATTCTTCAATATACTGCTCCTCCTCATCCGGTCCGTTATCACTGACAAAAACAAGAAATTTATAATGATAATCACGGTAGCTGGAAAGAAGCTGGGTAAGCATTTCTGAGTAGTAGTGAAGGTAAAGATTTGGTACGATAATCCCGATAAATTCACTTTTCCCATTTGCGAGCACTTTTGCGAGTTTGTTCTTTTTATATCCTAAATCCTCAAGAGCCTGAGATATTTTTTCCTGATTTTCAAGTGTCAGTGAATCCGGATGATTAAAATATCTTGAAATTGTAGTTTTGGAAAAATGCGTGTATTCTGCAATGTCAGCAAATGTCACCTGTTTTTTCGCCATAAGTATCTGTCTCCTTTACGCATTGTCTATTGTATTTATCAGTATGTTAAAATATGAATCGTTTCGTTACAGTTTCATATTACACATAGTATAGCAATTAAGTTCTGGAATATCAATAAAAAAATAACTGGTTACGTAACTGGTTACTTTAACTTAAAAAAAGTGTTGACATCTATTGGAAAATAGGTTATTATCCAATTATAAAGTAACCGGTTACTTTACCGATTATACAACAAGACTAAATGGAGGAATAGTGTATGAAAAGAGGGTTGAAACCAAAAAAGTCTACAGGCAGACAAACGCTTGTAAGTAAAGTTTCCTATGTCAAAAGAAACTGGCAGCTGTATGTGTTTTTCCTGATGCCGGCATTGGTGTTAACAATTATATTTAAGTATCTTCCGATGGGTGGGCTGCTCATCGCATTCGAAGATTATAATGTGATCAAAGGTGTTTTTGGAAGTCCCTGGGTAGGGCTGGAATACTTCAAACGTTTTTTATCCTCACCGGATTTTATGAGTTATCTGTTAAACACATTAAAACTCAGCATTTATGGACTGCTTTGGGGTTTTCCGATTCCAATTATCCTGGCATTATTACTGAACCGGATCCGTAAGCAAGGTATAAAAAAGAAAATACAGCTTTTAATCTATGCACCTAACTTTATTTCCGTTATCGTACTCTGCGGTATGGTACGTATGTTTTTATCACCGGTTGGTCCGATGAACCGTATTCTCGGTATCACTACAAATTGGATGACAATGCCGACTGCCTTCAGGACAATTTATATTGCAAGCGGAATCTGGCAGGGAGCAGGTTGGGCATCCATCATGTACACGGCAGCTTTGGCCAATGCCAGCAAAGAATTAGAAGAAGCGGCTGTTATGGATGGTGCAAATCTGCTGCAGCAAATCTGGTATGTCGAGTTGCCAGCCATTAAAGATATTATTGTAATTCAGTTTATTTTACAGGCCGGAAACATTATGAGTATCGGATTTGAAAAAGCATATGCATTACAGACGGATATGAACCTTCCAGCATCTGAGATTTTATCAACTTATGTGTATCGGATCGGACTTCTGAACGGAGATTATGGCTACTCAACGGCTGTCGGATTGTTCAACTCTGTCATTAATGTTATTTTATTGATTTTCGTAAATTTTGTAGTAAAGAAAATAAACGATGGAGAAGGATTATAGGAGGATGAAAAGATGGAAACATCAAGAAAAATAAAATATTCGAGAATTGACCGTCTGATTTTAGGTATAGCATATGCGCTTCTCGGTTTGTTTGTTCTTTCGATTGTTATACCTTTGATATATGTAGTTCTGGCATCTTTTATGGATCCGACTGTTTTAAATAATCAGGGACTGAGTTTTCGGATAAAAGACTGGACATTAGATGCATACCGGCGTGTTTTAGAGAATGAAATGATATGGAGAGGATTTTTTAATTCATTTTTCTACTCGCTGGCGTTTACTGCAATTTCTGTTTTTATAACACTTCTTGCAGCTTATCCGATGTCAAAAAAAGAGTTTGTCGGCAGAAATTTTTTTAATGTAATTTTTCTGATCACTATGTTTTTTGGTGGTGGAATGATTCCGACATTTATATTAATCAACCGTTTACATATGGTGAATACTGTATGGGCTATTTTAATACCCGGAGCTTTCAATGTATGGAATATGATTCTTGCAAGAACTTATTACCAGTCAATACCAAAGGAACTCAGAGAGGCGTCCTCCATTGATGGTGCAAATGAAATCCAGCATTTTTTCAAAATTATGATTCCGGTGTGTAAACCAATCATCGCAGTACTGGCACTCTGGTCTTTTGTTGGAATGTGGAACAGCTATTTTGATGCACTGATTTATTTGAATGATGCAGATCTGCAGCCATTACAGCTTGTGCTTCGTTCCATTCTTGTACAGAATACACCACAGCCTGGAATGATCGCTGATATCCAGAGTACGGCTGAGATGGCAAAAGTAGCGGAACAGTTAAAATATGCGACTATTGTTGTGTCAAGCTTACCATTATTAATTATGTACCCATTTTTCCAGAAATATTTCGACAAAGGAATTATGGTTGGATCTGTAAAAGGTTAAAGAAGGGGGACTTCCTATATGCGTAGAAAAATAAATAGAATGTTGTCATTCGGGCTTGCACTGATCATGATGTTTAGTATAGCCGGCTGCGGAAGCAATGCACAGCCACAGGCAGAGATAGATCCGGACACTCCGGTTTCCGAAGTACAGTTTCCGTTAAAAGAAACTGAGGAATTATCCTTTATTACCAGTGCACCGGCAACCTCAACGCAGGATCCGAATGAAAGGATCATTTTTCAAAGACTTGAGGAACAGACGAATGTGCATATTAAATGGACGTGTTTTGTATCGGATCAGTTTTCTGATAAAAAAAATCTTGCATTAGCACAATTTGGCAATCTGCCGGATGGCTTGTTTAACGCCGGAATGAGTGATTACGATCTGCTTCGTTATGCAAAGCAGGGGATTATTATTCCCCTTGAAAATCTGATCGATAAATATATGCCAAATCTTCAGGCTGTATTTGAAAAATATCCGGAATACCGCACCATGTGTACCGCACCGGATGGACATATTTATTCATTTCCATGGATCGAACAGCTTGGTGCCGGTAAAGAAGCCATACAGGCCATCGGAGATATCGCATATATCAATAAAAAATGGCTGGATTATCTTGGATTGGAAATACCGACAACAACGGATGAACTGGAACAGGTATTAATTGCATTCCGGGATCATGCGGATGAATTGCAGGAAGAATTTGATATTGAAGGTGATGTGATACCGATGTCCTTTATTATCAACAATGGAGATCAGGATCCCGCCATTCTGATCAATGGATTTGGAGAAGGCTATGGTGATACCGGGGATCATTTTGCAGTGACGGATGAAGGAAAGGTCATTTACACAGCTGTTCAGGAAGGGTATAAAGAAGGCATTGAATGGCTGCATAAATTAGTAACAGAAGATCTTATAGATCCGGAAGCGTTCACACAGGAATGGTCTACCTATGTTGCAAAAGGTAAAAACCACCGATATGGTCTTTGCTTCTCCTGGGATATTGCAAATATTGATAACAATGTTGATTATGTAATGCTCCCTGCACTTACAGGTCCGACGGGTGTGCGGAATATCACAAGACAAAACAATAGTGAGACCAGTGGTTTTGACAGAGGACGCTGTGTACTTACGACCAGTTGCAGAAATACTGCACTGGCAGCAGCATGGATCGATCAGATGTATGCACCATTACAGTCTCCACAGAACAATTGGGGTAGTTATGGAGAGACAGATTCCTTTAATATTTTTGAATTATCTACAAACGAAAAAGGTGATCCGATGTTAAAGCATATGGATTTAGGCGACCAGTCTCCGGTAGAAGTCCGCGAGGCACAGTCAGTCAATGGTCCGCTTGCCATCTTAAATGAATATTATGGTGAGTATGTAACACAGCCGGAAGATGCAAAATGGCGGCTTGACAATATGCATGAGACATATTTGGCAGATATGAACAGTAAATACGTTTATCCGAATGTATTTATGAGTATAGAAGACACGAATAAGGTGTCGCAATATGACACAGATATTAAAAAATATGCCGAACAGAAAAAAGCCGACTGGATTTTAAATGGCGGCATAGAAAAGGAATGGGATTCCTATCTTGAAAAAATGGAAAAATATGGATTATCAGATTATCTTTCCATTAAGCAGAAATACTTTGACAACTATCAGAAATCATTATCAGAATAATTAGGAGAGAAATAATATGAGCAATATGTTAGAAAAAGCCAGAAAATACGAGACAGAAAAAATTGCTGCTACAGATCCGCAGACAAAACCTTTATTTCATGTTTCTGCTCCAACCGGATGGATCAACGATCCAAATGGATTTTCGTTTTACGATGGACAGATACATCTGTTTTATCAATATCATCCATATAACAGGGAATGGGGACCAATGCACTGGGGGCATAGCGTTACGTGCGATATGATCCACTGGGAACAGCTTCCAGCGGCACTTGCTCCGGATGAAGAATATGATAAAGCCGGATGCTTTTCAGGAAGTGCGATCGAAGCAGATGGTAAACATGTACTTGTATATACAGGAGTAACCAGAATAAAACAGCCTGACGGAAGTGAGCAGGATCGTCAGAATCAGTGTATTGCATTTGGTGATGGAAAAGATTATCAGAAATATGACAAAAATCCTGTCATGACCGGAGAAATGCTTCCAGAGGGATGCAACAGGGTAGATTTCCGTGATCCGAAGATCTGGAAAGAAAATGATACCTATTATATGATCGTTGGCAATAAAAATGAAAATCAGATCGGACAGGTTGTGTTATGTTCAAGCAAAAATCTGACTGACTGGAAATTTGAAACAATTCTTGCTTCAAACGAAAGCGGAAAAATTGGTACAATGTGGGAATGTCCGGACTTCTTTCAGCTGGGCAGTAAAAGAGTGCTGATCTGTTCACCGCAGGATATGAAAGCGCAGAAATATGAGTTTCATAATGGACATAACAGTGTTTATTTTCTTGGGGACTATGATGAAAAAACACATACATTTGTAAAAGAATTGCCGCATGCACTTGATTATGGAATGGATTTTTATGCACCGCAGACAACTGAACTGCCGGACGGCAGACGTATTATGATCGCATGGATGAAATCCTGGGATGCATGTGTGATTCCAAATTCACAGGTTTGGCAGGGAATGATGACTCTGCCGAGGGAATTGGAATTAAAAGATGGTAAAATCTGGCAGACACCGGTGCGTGAAATTGAAAAGTATCATAAAAATCCATGTCGATATGATCATGCAGAAATAAATCAGGAAACAACACTGTGTGGAATTGAAGGCCGGACGATCGACCTTACCGTTTTATTGGAAGAGGATGAATTTCAAACATTTTCCATGAAACTTGCCGCAAATAAGGAATATGAAACAAGCTTTACTTATCATAAGGCTGAAAATATGCTTGAGATCGATCGCACTTATTGCGGTGTGACAAAAGATGTTGTCTGCGTGCGGAAACTGAAGATTTCAAATCCGGAAGGGCTTAAGAAAATGAGATTTATTTTGGATCGTCAGTCGATCGAACTATTCCTGAACGATGGGGAGCAGGTTGCGACAACAGCCATCTGTACGCCGTTGGAAGCGCAGGAAATCCATTTTTACAGTGACAAAAAAATACATATTAATGTTGAAAAGTATGATATAATGAGTGCAAGTGAGAAGAATGCATTTATGCATTCGGCGAACGACGAAATTATTGAGTGATGAAATCACGATATAGTAAAATTATAAAACAAAAACTACTATCAGACACGGAGGAAAAGGTATGGATGTTGTAGCTTTAGGCGAATTACTCATTGATTTTACCGAAAATGGGATCAGCAGTCAGGGAAATCCATTATTTGAGGCAAATCCGGGCGGTGCTCCATGCAACGTACTGGCAATGTTAACAAAGCTCGGACATAAGACAGCTTTTATCGGAAAAGTAGGAAATGATTTTTTTGGAAAACAGCTGGAACAGACGATTATGGAAGTCGGGATTGATGCATCAGGCTTACAGAAAGATGATGACGTACATACGACGTTAGCACTGGTACATACTTATCCGGATGGAGACAGGGATTTTTCGTTTTACAGAAATCCTGGTGCAGATATGATGCTGACAGAAGAGGAAGTCCCGGAAGAGTTGATAAAGGGAACACGAATCTTTCATTTTGGCACACTGTCCATGACACACGAAGGTGTACGAAATGCAACAAAAAAAGCACTTCGTGCTGCAAAAGAAGCTGGTGCTGTCATTTCCTTTGATCCGAATCTGCGCGAGCCGCTCTGGAACTCCTTAGATGAAGCAAAAGAACAGGTGCTTTACGGATTAGGACAGTGTGACATTTTAAAGATTTCTGATAACGAGATTCAGTGGCTGACCGGAGAAGAAGATTTCACAAAGGGTGTACATTGGATCCTTGAGAGATATCATATTCCATTGATCCTTGTATCCATGGGCAGGGAAGGAAGCCGTGCTTATTATAAAGATCTTATTGTAGAAGTGAAACCTTTTATACAGAAGAATACGATAGAGACAACCGGAGCCGGAGATACCTTCTGTGCATGTGTTCTCCATTATATTTTAGAGCATGGACTTACCGATCTTACAGAGAATGACCTGAAAGAGATGCTGACTTTTGCAAATGCAGCGGCATCCATTATCACTACACGCAAAGGCGCACTCTGCGTAATGCCGGAACGGGAAGAGGTTGAAAAATTGTTATCCTGTTTCAATTGATACTGTGTATACAATATATGAGCGGCAGATTACCGCTCATATATTGTATAATGATGTTTTCTAAGCAACTGTACTGCTGCATCTAATGATATTCTGTCATACATTTCCAGACGTAATACTCCATCTTCAAACTCACGGTTGTGAATGATGCCGATATTTTTAATACTCAGATGATTACTTGCAAGTATTGTAGCAACTGTCGCAATACCACCAGCCTCATCTAAAAGATCTAAATACAGTTCATATATTTCTTTGATCGGACCTTTGTTCGTGATCGCAATTGAATCCCTGTAATCTTTGGCGGACTGAAAATCCTGAAGCAGTGCATCTGCATCAGAAGATAAAATATCATGTTTGGTTTTCTCTAACATTTCCTCATAGGCATCGATCAGCCGCACGATCTGTTCACTGTTGGACTGGCAGATATTCTGCCACATAACAGGAGAGGAGGAAGCGATTCTGGTCAGATCTTTAAATCCCCCGGCAGCGATCGTCTTCATCGTCTCGTCTGCGTCGTCGGATTTTTTGACAAGGTTGACGAGACTGTATGCGATGATGTGCGGCAGATGGCTGATGGCAGCTGTGGCATAATCGTGTAAATGATAGTCTAATACCAGGGCGACAGCACCTAACTGGGTCACCAGGGAACGAAATTCTTCTAAGCGTTCCGGTGATGTCTTCGTTGTGGGTGTCAGAATATAATATGCATTTTCCAGCAAATATTCATTTGCATTTTTTAAGCCTGTTTTTTCAGAGCCGGCCATCGGATGCCCGCCGATAAAGCAGTCCTCCATTGCGAGGGCAGTCACTTCTTCGTGAATATCTGTTTTGACGCTTCCGACATCTGTGATGATACATCCGTTTTTGATATTTCCCTTTAACTGGCGCAGGTATTCGATATTTCTTTTTACCGGTGTGCACAGAAAAATATAATCGCAGTCATAAAAATCTTTGATCTCACATAAATTCTGATTGGAGATCAGATGTTCTCCGTAAGCTTCGGTAATGGTTTCCTGATGACCGGCAGTTGCGATAATGGTTACATCAGGGTAAAGTGTATGAATTTTTTTTGCAATGGACCCTCCGATCAAACCAAGTCCGATAAATCCTATTTTCTGAAACAAATCATGTTCCCCCATAAGTCATTTTTGTATATTTAGAAAGTCTTATACATCATATCCACATTTTATGAAAAAGTCAACACGTTAAAGTATAAAAGTGATTGGTTAAAGCATAAAAGCGATTAGTTATATCATGAAAAAGGAAAACAGAACATTTTCTTCGAATATGTACAAATTGTGAATATTGTGTAAACATTCAAATGGAAATTGCTAAAAATGTTCAAAATGCATACATAATATATAAACAATCCAATGATAATATAATAATAGTTAGTAAATATGAATAAATATATTGTAAAAAATTGAAAAATTTAGTAAAATATAACCATTAAAAACATTCGATGACAACGAAACAAAATCATCAATGAAAAATGTATGGGAGGATTTGCTATGAACGTTTACACAACTGACAAAATTCGCAATGTGGTTCTCTTAGGCCATGGGGGATCCGGCAAGACAAGTCTTGTCGAGGCAATGGCTTATCTTGCAGGAATGACAACCCGTATGGGAAAAGTTGCAGACGGCAACACGATCAGTGATTACGACAAGGAAGAGACAAAACGTCTTTTCTCCATCAACACTTCCGTGATCCCGGTTGTCTGGGGCGATACGAAGATCAACATCCTTGATACACCCGGATATTTTGATTTTGTAGGGGAAGCAGAAGAGGCAGTGAGCGTGGCAGATGCGGCGATCATTGTAGTTTCCGGTAAGGCAGGGATCGAGGTCGGAACGAAGAAAGCATGGGAGATGTGCGAGAAATACAAACTTCCGAGAATGGTATTCGTAACGGATATGGATATTGACGAGGCAAGCTACCGGCAGGTTGTGGAAGATCTTCAGCAGATGTACGGCAAGCGCATCGCACCGTTCCATCTTCCGGTCAGAGAGAATGGACAGTTTGTAGGATATGTCAATGTGCTGCAGCAGAGAGCCAAGAGATGGAAAGAAGATGGAACCGTAGAAAAGTCTGATGTTCCGGATTACTCCAAAGACAACTTAAATATCTGCAGGGAAGCATTGATGGAAGCTGTCGCTGAGACGAGTGAAGAGTTTATGGAACGCTATTTTAACGGCGAAGAGTTCTCGGAGGATGAGATCCGTCAGGCACTCCGCGTGAATGTGGCAGACGGCAGCATTGTTCCGGTTCTGATGGGTTCCAACACACTGGCAAGAGGAATGTATACATTGCTGGTCGATATTGTGAAGTATCTGCCAAGTCCGGAAAAACGTTCCTGTACCGGTATCAATGCCAAGACGAATGAAGTGTACAGTGCAGATTATGATTTTGCAAAACCAAAGTCAGCTTATGTATGGAAGACGATTGTAGATCCATTTATTGGAAAATACTCCCTGATCAAAGTAAATTCAGGTGTTTTGAAAACGGATGATGTGTTATATAACCATCACAAAGATGTGGAAGAAAAAATCGGAAAACTGTATGTGCTCTGTGGAAATAAACCGGAGGAAGTAAAAGAACTTCATGCAGGTGATATCGGTGCTTTGGCAAAATTAGCAAGCCCGGCAACCACGGATTCCCTTTCTACAAAAGCAAATCCGATTTTGTATATTCGGACCTCAATCTCCACACCATATACTTACATGAGATATAAGGCAGTGAATAAGGGCGATGAGGATAAGATCTCACAGGCTCTCCAGAAACTCATGATGGAAGATCTTACACTGAAAGCGGTCAATGACAGTGAGAATGGCCAGACACTCCTCTATGGAATGGGAGACCAGCATTTGGAAGTTGCAGTCAGCAAACTTTTAAACCGCTACAAAGTGGAAGTCGAACTGAAGAAGCCTAAGATTGCATTCCGGGAAACAATCCGCAAGAAAGCAGATGTGGAGTACAAGTATAAAAAGCAGTCCGGCGGTCACGGACAATATGGACACGTCAAGATGACATTTGAACCATCCGGCGATCTGGAACAGCCATATGTATTTGAACAGACGGTTGTTGGCGGAGCAGTTCCAAAGAACTATTTCCCGGCAGTAGAAAAGGGAATTCAGGAATCCTGCCTGAAAGGTCCTGTCGCTGCATATCCGGTTGTCGGTGTGAAGGCAGTTTTATACGATGGTTCTTATCATCCGGTAGATTCCTCAGAGATGGCATTTAAAACTGCTGCAAAGCAGGCATTTAAGAAAGGCTTCTTAGAAGCTTCCCCGGTTCTTTTAGAACCGATCGCATCATTGAAAGTGGTCGTGCCGGATAAGTATACCGGAGATATTATGGGAGATCTGAACAAGCGGCGTGGACGTGTGCTTGGAATGAACCCGACAGATCATGGTTATCAGGAGATCGTTGCAGATATTCCGTATATGGAATTGTTTGGCTATAACACGGATCTTCGTTCCATGACAGGTGGAAGCGGTACATATTCTTATGAGTTTTCAAGATATGAGCAGGCTCCGTCTGATATACAGGAGAAAGAGATTGCTGCAAGAGCAAGCAAAGTAGAGAAACTCGACGAGTAAAGGAGGAGATGTGGATTTATGAAGATCACAAGAAATATTTTCATAATTTTATATGCAATACTTCTTGTGATCAACGATCCACAGGTCGCACGTGCCCATACGATCGAAGGAATCGGAATCTCTCAGGCAGGTATCATTGAAAACAAACCTGTTTATGTTGATTCGTATGAAGAAACCGGTCAGAAGGCATATCATATTACCTATATTCTGAATGGAGGAGAGAACAGCATTTCCAACCGTGAGGTCTATCACGAAAAGGAACTTCCGGTGACACTGGATGTCCCGGTGAAGGAAGGTTATAATTTTGCCGGATGGTATACAGACAGCAGTTATACAAAGAAGGTGACAGAGATCACAAAGAAAAGTCCTTCTGAACTTGTTCTTTTTGCAAAATGGACAAAGACAATCGACAGTTACTTGAATGTTGAGATGTATTCTTATCACACCGGAAATCTGTTTGCGATAAACCAGAAAGAATTAAGACAGTGCAGCTATAATTTTATGGATGAATTATCCATTCCGGGAATGCCTTCCACCAGAGAAAAAGATTATGTAAACAACTATATCAACACAGCCGATATGTGTATGCAGGGACTTTGCTTTACACCGGATTACGTGATCATGACAGCATACACTGAGGATAAAAATGAACCGGGAGCCCTGATGGTATTTGACCGGGAAACCGGAGATTATCTTGTGACACTTGGAATGAAAAAAGACAGTCATCTTGGCGGCGTCGCTTTTGACGGAGAAAATTTATGGGTATGTCACTCTAATTCCAATACACTAGAGCGTATCTCCTATGAATATATCAGGCTGATCGCGGAAGATGCACCTGGTTATTGTATTGATGCATCTGCAATATCAGATGAATATTATCTGAGAAATACACCTTCCTGCATTACCTGTTATGGAGGACGTATCTGGGTCGCAACTTACAATAAGATGTTCCGCTCCAAAATGTATGCATATACCTATGACACACAGTTAGACAAATTGGTTGCACTGAGTAATTACAATATTCCATGCAAAGTGCAGGGAATTGCATTTGATTCACAGGGCGCCGTATACTTAAGCACTTCGCTTGGAAGAAGCAATTCTTCTTATCTGAAAGTATATTCCTCCCTGATCGCTTTGAACCAGAGCTCGTCAACACCATCGGTTAAGGTGGAGATGCCTCCGTGCTCCGAGGAAATCGCAATTGTGGACAATAACCTTTATGTTTTGTTTGAGTCTGCAAGCTCAAAGTATTTTGAAGGTACAGATGGCAAGGGAACCAGTGTAGCACCAATTGATAAAGTACTAAAAGTGAATGTTGCAACTATCTGGTAAGAAATTGCCAGATGGAAACATGCATCATAAAGTGTATGAGAAAGAAGCGGGCGGCCTCTATTGAGACTGTCCGCTTCTTTCTTTCATGAGCCGGATGATTTTATCTGCTTTTTCTGCTTCCTCTGGTGACATGCTCTGTTTTAATATCGAAATCATAAGTTCTGTTTCAGGCTTTGTGAACTGGATATTCTGCTTTTTGGCAGAGGAGAGCGTGCCGAGCAGAAATGGCATCATGTCTTTCATTTCGGTAGGTTTTTTACTGTTTGCAAAATTCATTAAAAAAGAAAGCTTTTCCGGTGACAGATTCTGAAATACCGGATTGGTTTTAAAAACATCATTTTCCATAGAAAATCCTCTCTGATTTTTTTTACAACAAATAAAGGCTGATGGTGTTATCCTGCAAAAATTGTTTCATAGGTTTCAAGCATGGAAAACATATTGGTCAGCATATCGATCGTCTCAAGCTCTTTTGGGGTACAGAAAGGGCGGAGGCTGTTTAAAAGTGACTGTGGGTTGTTTTCCTCTTCCGGCAGGGAGCACATGGATAAGACCTGCTCTTCCTGTGAAAAGATATGAAGCGTATTTTGAAGTTCCATATACTTTATTAATATGGCAAATTGTTTTTTTTGTGAACTTTTCATGTATGGAATTACGGTTTTTAGCATCTGGATCTCTCTCGTCTGCGTCATAGTATCGAAAGGGGTAAGTGGTGTAGCTTCGTCCATAAGAATTGCCTTTTTCTTTTATTTTATGTGCGAAAAGAAACAATATGCCAGATATGTCGCAAACGAATTTTCAAAGCATAGGATAGAGAGAGGAGGAAAAATGTCATGTTAGTGGTGGAAAATAACAGTGTTTATGAGATAGATGAAGAGTGTCTCAAAAGAAGAAGTGTGCCAGAGGAATGTGAGGTATACAAGAAGATTGTCAGAGAGCGGGAAGTGGCAAAGAACAAAGAGAAAACGGAAAAACCAAAGTAAACGACAAAAAACCACCCAGACCGTGAAGTCTGGGTGGTTTACCGGTCAGGGGAACTTTAGATTCCCCATTGATGTCTGCCTGCGATTAGCAGAAGCCGTTTCCGTTACCACATCCGCCACAGCAGAGAAGAAGTAAGATGATCCATAAGCAGTCATTTCCACCGCCACATCCGTTGTTGCCACAGAATCCGCCGTTATTACCACAGCAGCAGCTCAATAAAATGATGATCCAGAGAATAGAGTTGCATCCTCCCTCATTACATCCACATCCACCACAGTTTGTTGCAGCTAAATCACTCATGTTAAATCCTCCAAATTTTTCTTACACTGTATCTTATGTAACAGAGGAGAATGTGTTACAGTTTTTGAAAAATAAATTTTTTTTGCTATTGAGATATAAAAATGGGTTTGCTATAGTTAAGTTAATCATAACAATAAAAGTATAAAATAATGATATAGAATCACAACGTACACAGGAGGATGAGGATGGAATTTGTAATGATCGTAGAGCCGGATGAGGTGGGGAGAAAAAGACTTGAGGCAGTTTTCCAGACAGAAAAGCCTTCTTTTTCTTATCAGATTACAGGGAGACCGGAGGAGGCACTGGATATATTAGAACATCAGAAAACAGATGTTTTAGTATGTGAGACGAGTCTTTCCGTACTCAGTGGAAGAGAATTTTTCACCATGGCAAAAATGATCTCGCCGGATACGGTCCGTGTGGCAATGACGAGTGCAGAGCATGTAAAAGACATCCTCTCTTTTCTGAATGAATGTGATATCTACAAATTGATCATGAAACCGTGTGCGTCATTTGCTGATTTTATAGAACCGGTGAATGCGGCATTGGAGTATCACCGCCTGAAAAAACAGGCAGAATCAGATCTTGAGCAGGCAAATATGAATCTCTTTTTCTCGGAGAAGGATTTTGAGAGAATTGAGGAGAGACAAAAGGAGAATGTCATGCTCTATAAGCAGGCAGCAGAGGTTGTCATGACGATGCTGAAGCAGCATTTGACGATAGGGCAGATGGATTCCGTGGGAGAATACATGATGGAACATTATCTGAGGGATCTGCTCGGATATTATCTGGAGACAATGATCCATGAAAATGGTAATTATCTGATGGGGTATAACCGGTTAAAAAATGAATTTCATCATGAGGATGCCGGACAAAGTTTCCATATGATAAAGAAAGAAGACTGCGAGATCCCACCGGAGATTTTCCGGAAGATTCTTTTCCTCCTGATGATACTCACAAAAGCATGCAGGCAGATTCTGGGTAAATATGCTGTTTCGGTTACCATGGAGACGGCATCTGAAAAGTTTTTTGTGGTACGTTTCAGTTGTGACTATTCGCAGAATCTCGATAAAAATGGACAGATCATTTACACCGGAGAGAATCAGGAATGTCACAAAGATATTATGGATCTGACAGAAAAAATTACGGACAGTATCGTATATCGTACCGTTTCTCTGGAAAAAGAAAACAGATATATCTTAAACTGCGCGATTGAGCGCAGTCATCATGAGGCGGATTCATGACCATAGAACAGACCATAACTAAACGTTATAATAAATATAATATATTATGCATTGACAAATAGCAGCAAGAGTGTCTAAAATAAAGAAAGTATAATTGTATACAATTATGCATGTGAAAATAGTCAAATATTTTGCATATATATCCGTTTACTATAAGGAGGATGTTATGAGAGAAGTAATCATGAATCAAAAGACAAATCTATTGCAGTTAGAAGAACATTTCTACCAGTTAGTGGATGTGGAGGAACCAAATGTATTCCATAATCTGTTTCCTTATGATGAAATTCCAAAGATTGCGTTTAATGACCGTATCGTGCCGCATAATATGCCGGAAAATATCTGGATCACAGATACGACATTCCGTGATGGACAGCAGTCAAGGGCTCCTTATACAACGGAACAGATCGTGACCATTTACGATTATTTACATAAATTAGGCGGACCAAAAGGTCTGATCCGCCAGAGCGAATTTTTCTTATACAGTAAAAAAGACCGCGATGCCGTATACAAATGTCTGGAACGCGGTTATAAATTTCCGGAA
>ERZ809209.669-NODE-669-length-18606-cov-30.940111_pt1 | contig 18606 bp, 10 predicted proteins | sample MGYA00520514_ERZ809209 | MGnify/ENA primary metagenome ERZ809209 (study PRJEB31576, sample SAMEA3212657) | Homo sapiens | biome: human-gut; feature: human gut; material: fecal | place: Sweden | collected 2012 ...
TCATCAGTATAATTATTTTTCTAGTAACCTTTATAGGTACACGGAAATACAAAATTAATCCTATATTAATGATTATACTTTGCGGAGTGGCAGGATTCCTGCTTTACTAAAAATAGGAAGATTATGGGAAATCATCAAAAAAAACAAATAAGCCTACTGATCTGTTTATATATCAGTATAATATTGCCACTATATGCCAATGATTTCCTGTTTACTTCCATCAATACTTCACACGGATTAAGCGACAACCAGATAAGATATATCCTACAACTACCTGACGGAAGAATGGTGTTTACTACTAATGGCAACATCAATTTATATGATGGTATACATTTCAGTTATCTGCATCGGACGGATAAAAATGTATATCCTTTAAAACAATATGACGGGTTCTACCGCATTTATCAAAGTGGAGACTCCCTACTTTGGGTGAAAGACTATCACAAACTAATGGGAATCAATCTCTACAAAGAGGAATATATCCGAGATTTAGAATCTTATTTCCAAAATAAAAATATACCGGAACCGATAGAAAATCTTTTTGCCGACTGTGCAGGACACATTTGGATACTGACAGACCATAAATTACAAGAATTACAAACCGGAATCCATATAACTTTATCCCCCAATGATACCCGCCAACTACAAGATCTAAATACGGAGAATGATTCACTTTACCTGTTCTATAATACGGGAGAAGTAGATTGTTATGACATGACAAGCAGAAAACGACTATACAGTGCTGCTGCCTATGCGGAAACCGAGCAACAATATTTTGCCCGAACCTCCTTGGTTGTCAAAGCTCCAAACAGCTTTTACCAATTACGCAACGGATATAAAGGTGGTTTGTTCTGTTTCAACACATGCCAACGGACATGGAAAAAGATACTTGAAGAAAACTATGCACTTAATACTTTAATCATCACCCCCGACAATCAAAAAGCGTATATAACCTGTGTACATGGTTTTTGGATACTGGATCTTACTAAGGAAAAACTGCAATATATTCCTATTTTGGAAACTAAAAACGGACAACGACTCTCAACAGAAATCAGCACTATATTCCAAGACCGACAAGGAGGATTATGGATTGGAACTCTCAACCGAGGATTACTATATTACCATCCGTCCATGCATAAACTTACCCAAATAAACCGTAACAATTTTCCAGTTGCTCCTGAAAAAGATATTGCAGTAGAAAGTTTTGCCGAAGACAATAAAGGAATGATCTATCTGAAAGAACATACTCATATTTACCGCTTGTCCACTGAAAAAGATGGAACACGCACCCTTATCTCCGAACATAATTCATCTATCCCTGCCGAAGTAAAAAAGAAATTCAACAGAGGAACAGAAACTGCCTTTTTCAAGGGAAAAACATATACGGCCCTATGTACTGACACACGAGGCTGGACTTGGGCAGGGACAGCAGATGGTCTGGAACTTTTTATACCGGACGAGCAAACCCCACGCATTTTTTATCGTGAAAATGGATTAAGTAATAACTTTGTACAAGGCATTATTGAAGATGATCACAATGATATCTGGGTAACTACAAGCAATGGAATCTCACGTATCCACATCAATCAGAAAAATAAAGAACCATACTTCACCAATTTCAATCAACAGGATGGCGCATTAGAAGGGGAATATCTAACAAAGGCTGTTTTCAAAGCATCGGACGGTACACTTTACTTCGGTGGCATAGACGGATTCAATATCTTCAATCCTGATAATGAATCAATCACTCCGGAACTCCCCTATTCCCCAGTGTTCACTTGTTTGCGGCTATACGGCAAAAAGATAAAACTTCCCCAAGCCAGCCCTTATACAAAAGAAATAGAACTGGGCTACAATCAGAATTTCCTCACTTTCGAATTCTCTGCTTTGAACTATATCAATAGTGAACGCACCTATTATCGTTATCAATTAGAAGGTATTGATAAAAACTGGATGAATGTTTTCACCAGCAAACCAGGCAATACCACAGCAGGTAATGGTATGCTTCAAGCGTCCTATACTAATTTACCTCCCGGAGAATACACATTCAAAGTTATGGCATCCGATACCCCTCTCCAGTGGAATGAAAAAATAACCGTTATAAAACTCACCATCCATGCCCCTTGGTGGAAAACAACCACCGCTTATACTATTTACCTGCTCATTTTACTATTTATTACAGTAGGAAGTATCCGTCTTTACATATGTTGGACCCGAAAAAAAATAGAGCGTCGGCATAAAGAGGAAATTCTACTACTCCGCATCCGCAACCTGATAGAGCAATGCAACAATTACGAAGCCGAACAAAAAGCACGTCTGGAAAAGAATGGCACAGCAACCTCCACTTGCTTTGAAAACGACAAGCAACCGGATCATCCTAAAACAACCAATACCGAATCCGCTTTTTTAGCACGGGCTATAGAACAGGTAGAAAAGAATATGCATGTCATCGGTTATTCAGTAGAACAGCTAAGTCGAGACCTTTGCATGGAAAGAACAGGACTTTATCGCAAACTAGTAAATTTATTAGATCAGTCTCCCAGCCTTTTCATCCGTAACATCCGTTTACAACGAGCTGCGCAACTACTTACTGAAAACGAACTCAGTATTGCAGAAATAGCAGAACGCACAGGCTTCAGCAGTTCCAGCTATCTAAGTAAGTGCTTCCAAGAAATGTATGGATGCCGCCCCTCCGAATACGCCAGAAAAACAAAGAAATCAACCTGATTATTATTGGATTCAACCTCATTGTTGCCTATTTAAAGCTTTTCGCCTTACCTTTGTAACAGTACAAAACACTAAAATACTATGAATATGAATTTTATTAAAAAAATGACTCTAACCCTAATTGGAGCAACTATCATTGCAACAAATGGCATCGCACAGAGTGTACAACACACCACACAAGGAATAACGTATACTACACAAGAAATAGATGTCAAAGTAGAATTTTACTCTCCCACCATTGTCCGTATTTATAAAACCCCCATTAAGAAACCTTATAAAAAAGAAAGTCTGGTCATTATCAAAACACCGGAAACCACCTCTGTAACTTTCGGTGAGAAAGGGAAAAATGTAACACTCAGCAGCAATGTTATACAAGTAGAAGTAAATCCTGAAACCGGAGGTATCCGTTTTTCCGACAAAGAAGGAAAATTATTACTGACTGATAAAGATTATGGTACCCAATTCACCCCCTTCGATGACGCCGGCGTTCCATCATATAATGTTCGTCAAGCTTTCTTACTGGACAAAGATGAAGTGATTTACGGACTAGGACAGCAACAAACAGGAAAAGTGAACCAACGGAATCAGAAACTATTTCTCCGTAACCAAAACATGAGCATTTGCATTCCGTTTATTCATTCAATAAAAGGATATGCCCTTTATTGGGACAATTACTCCCCCACCACTTTTGTAGACAATCCACAAGAAATGTCTTTTGACTCGGAAGTAGGTGATTGTGCAGATTATTATTTCATTTACGGCGGCAATGCAGATAAAGTAATAGCCAATGTACGCGAACTGACTGGACAGGCTCCTCTCTATCCGCTTTGGGCACTAGGATTCTGGCAATGTCGCGAACGTTATAAAAGCCCGGATGAATTATGCGAAGTTGTAGATAAGTACCGTAAACTGAAAGTCCCTCTGGATGGCATTATACAGGATTGGCAATATTGGGGATGCGACTCTAACTGGAATGCCATGAAGTTCCAAAATCCCCGTTACATCAACAAAATGGGCGATAAAGAATATATGAAATATCTTCCAAACGGAGAAGATAAAAGCGCACGTTACGGTACTCCAAGAATCAAAACTCCCAAAGAAATGATTGACTATGTGCACAAACAAAATGCACATATCATGATCTCCGTATGGGCTTCTTTCGGCCCTTGGACTGAAATGTATCAAAAAATGGACAGTCTGAAAGCACTTCTTCAATTTGATACTTGGCCCAACAATGCCGGAGTCAGGCCATACGACCCTTATAATCCTGTTGCACGTGATCTCTATTGGTCAGAGATGAAAAAGAACATATTCGATCTGGGCATGGACGGTTGGTGGCTGGACTCTACTGAACCCGATCACATGAATCTGAAGGACCAGGATTTTAATACTCTCACCTATTTGGGAACTTTCCGCAGAGTACATAATGCTTTCCCGTTAATGTCCAATAAAGGAGTATATGAACATCAACGAGCTACTACTTCGGACAAACGAGTATTCCTACTCACTCGTTCTTCTTTCCTAGGACAGCAACGCTATGCTTCTCATTCGTGGAGCGGAGATGTAGTTTCTACCTGGGAAGTCATGCGCAAACAATTAGCAGCCGGATTGAATTACTCATTATGCGGCATTCCCTATTGGAATACAGATTTGGGAGGATTCTTTGCCTGGAAATACAATAATAATGTAAACAACATAGCTTATCACGAGTTACATGTCCGCTGGTATCAATGGGGAGTGTTTCAACCCATTATGCGCTCACACAATTCTAGTCCGGTAGCAGTCGAAATATACCAATTCGGCCAAAAAGGCGACTGGGCCTATGATGCGTTAGAAAAATATACTCACCTGCGTTATCGTCTGCTACCTTATCTTTATAGCACTTCCTGGGAGGTAACCAGCAAAGCAGGCAGCTTTATCCGCCCATTAATGATGGATTTCCCGAAAGATCCCAAAGTACTTGATATGGATACCGAATATATGTTCGGACATAATTTCCTAGTACGTCCCGTTACAGACTCGCTTTATACATGGCAAGACAAAAATCAGAACGGTTACTTAAAAGATTTAAAAAAGATTGGAAATACAGAGGTATATTTACCTAAAGGAGCAAACTGGACAGACTTTTGGACCGGGCAAACTTTGGAAGGCGGGCAAACGATCCAACGGGAAGTACCCATTGATATTATGCCTATTTATGTACGTGCGGGATCTATCCTTCCTTGGGGACCAGCAGTGCAATACTCTACAGAAAAGAAGTGGGATAATCTGACGATTCGCATCTATCCGGGTGCTGATGCGGAATTTACCCTTTATGAAGATGAATTTGATAATTATAATTATGAAAAAGGTGCTTACACAACCATCCTGATGAAATGGGATGACAAAGAGCGCACACTGACTATTAACGAGCGAAAAGGCAACTACAAAGGTATGCTGAAAAACCGCAAATTCAACATCATACTTGTTGAACCGGGGAAAGGATGTGGAGATAAGGATAGCCCCACCTTTGACCAATCTATTTCCTATAAAGGGAAACAAGTCAATGTGAAATTATAAATACATTCCCCGTTGGTAAAGCTTCTTAAGTTTCATAACACAATCTGAAAAAAATCAATTTTGCCAACGGGACTTTATATATGACGGAAATAAATTCAAGAGATCAATAGAATTTATATCACTACTTGATATATTTATTGCAGATACTTTTTATCACTGATTAGAGAAAGCCATAAGATGGATGCAGATGTTATAACCTTTTTTCATTGATCTCAACATAAACAATATCGTACTCGGAAGATATGGCAGCATACAAATCAACTGCCACTACCCTAGAATTCTTTATTCATCGATATTACATGAATAAATACCCAGGCAGTGGCAGTAGAAATAAAATCTAAAAGAAACACTCCCGCTTCTTACAGTTTCACTTTCTTTTTAGTACCTTTCGACTCATTGTGCAAACGATCCAACGCTGTCACCACATACTGGTACTTCGTTTTTCCATCGTTATAAGGTAATGGATAAAAATGATCACGGGTAATGGCTACAATATGGGAAGCATCATCCAAATTGACTTTTTCTTTTTTATCAAAGCGATAAACCACATACTGTACAGCTTTGTCCATCTCGTCCTTTGCCTTCGGAGCTGTCCAGAAGAGTACTGGACCTTCATACGTCCATACCATCTTTACCTTCTTTACTTTACCTGGAGCCTTATCGTCCATAAAAGGAGATTCAGGAATCAAAGCCGGATAACGATGATACTCCTTCTCCAACATAGTGCGGTAATTACCGGCGTTATCCACCACTGCTGCAGCATACCATTGACAACTTCCCTGCACGGTAGGAAGCGACCGTTGCAACTTCATTTTGGCAGGCATCTGGTTTTGTAATGGATTACGGGCATCCGCCTTGTTCACCGTACGCATCACATCCTGACCGATAAATAACGGACGCGAAGCGGCATGTTTTGCCCACCAATGTATCAAGTTGTCATAATCGGCAGCAGGATGACCTATTTCCCAATAAATCTGAGGGATATTATAATCTACCCAACCATTATTAATCCACATCAGCACATCTGCATATAAATCATCATAATTCTGAAGACCACGTGTATCACTTCCATTCGGATCATTTTTCTTGTTACGATAGATACCAAAAGGAGAAACACCGAACTTCACCCACGGCTTACACTCGCGCACTGTCTCATGGATTTCCTTTATCAGCACATTCACGTTGTCACGGCGCCAATCGGCTTTATTACTGTATCCGCGACCATATTGCGCAAAACTGACATGATCAGGAAAATCCTCGCCCGGGTTGGGATAAGGATAAAAATAATCATCCATATGAATGGCATCCACATCATAACGAGTAACAATATCGCGCACAATCTTACAAATATATTTTCGGTTTTCGGGCAAAGCCGGATCAAAATAAAGCTGACCAGCATAATTCACGAAACGTTCCGGATTCTTATTATACGGATGAATGGGTGATAAGGCAGTAGTTCCCTTTGTCTTGGCACGGTAAGGGTTAATCCAGGCATGGAACTCCATTCCACGCTTATGGCATTCATCAATCATGAACTGCATCGGGTCCCAATAAGGTGAAGGCACTCTACCCTGCACTCCCGTAAGAAAGCGGCTCCACGGCTCATAAGAAGATTTATACAAGGCATCGGCTTCTGCACGTACCTGAAAAATTATCGCATTAATGCCTGCGCCTTGCAGACTGTTTAGTTGATTTATTAATAGCTGCTGCATCTTCTCTGCCGGCATCCCTTGGAACTGTCCATTCACACACTGAATCCATGCACCGCGGAACTCACGTTTAGGATAACGTGTCTGAGCACTGACAACAGAAGTAAAAAGTAGTGCTATCAATAAAAGAAGAATAGTTTTTGCTCTCATTTTGTTATTCTTGTTTAATACGCTTGCAAAGATAAGAAAACTTATAATTATCTTTGCATATTAAACCAAATTCAATAAAGAATGTCAGAAAGTAACTATATATCCATAAAAGGAGCAAAGGTAAACAACCTCAAAAACATCGATGTCAACATACCACGCAATAAGCTGGTCGTTATCACGGGCCTATCCGGTTCCGGAAAATCATCATTGGCTTTTGATACATTATACGCTGAAGGTCAGCGACGCTATGTAGAAAGCCTGTCATCATACGCCCGCCAATTTCTGGGCCGTATGAGCAAACCTGAGTGTGATTTCATTAAAGGTATACCACCCGCTATCGCCATAGAGCAAAAAGTGAACAGCCGCAATCCACGTTCCACCGTGGGGACTTCCACCGAAATATATGAGTATCTGCGACTACTCTATGCACGCGTGGGGAAGACTTATTCTCCCATTAGCGGGCAACTGGTGAAAAAGCATAATATTGAAGATATTGTAAGCTGTATGCTCTCCTTTCCTAAAGGAACGAAATACACGGTTCTCACTCCTATGATGCCCCGTGAAGGCCGTACACTGCTCCAGCAACTAGAAATGGACTTGAAACAAGGATTTACCCGTATAGAGGTGAACCGTGAAATAGTCCGTATAGAAGATTTTCTGCAACAAACAGCTGCCGAAGATAAAAAACAAAACATCTATCTGCTGGTAGATCGCATGACAGCCGATGATAGCAAAGACAGTATCAGCCGCCTCACCGATTCTGCCGAAACAGCCATGTACGAGGGAGACGGAAATTGCCTCCTCCGCTTCTACTCTGCTGACGGAAGTACGCAGCTATTCTCTTTCAGCACTAAATTCGAAGCCGACGGAATTAAATTCGAAGAACCGAATGACCAAATGTTTTCATTCAATTCCCCTCTCGGAGCTTGTCCCGAATGCGAAGGCTTCGGTAAAGTGATAGGTATAGATGAACATCTGGTGATTCCAAACCGTGCTCTGAGTGTATATGACGGAGCTGTCCTCTGCTGGCGCGGAGAAAAGATGGGGGAATGGTTACAAGAATTCATTCATGAAGCTCCCGCCCACGATTTTCCCATCTTTGCCCCTTATTATGAACTGACACAGGAACAAAAAGATTATTTATGGCATGGCCCTAGAAATAAGGCCTGTATAGATTCTTTCTTCAGAATGCTGGAAGAAAATCAATATAAAATACAATATCGTGTGATGCTGGCACGATACCGGGGAAAAACTATTTGTCCTGTCTGCCATGGAACACGCTTGAAAAAAGAAGCCGGTTATGTAAAAGTAGGTGGAAAATCCATTTCTCAACTGGTTGACTTACCTATTCATGACTTAAAAGAATTCTTCCGCACTCTAGAACTAGATGCACATGATACAGCCATCGCCAAACGGATCTTAACGGAAATTACCAACCGCATCAACTTCCTCATGGATGTAGGTTTGGGATATCTTACACTGAACCGTCTCAGCAACTCACTCTCCGGCGGCGAAAGTCAGCGCATCAATCTGGCCACCTCATTAGGCAGCAGCTTGGTAGGCTCACTCTATATTCTAGACGAACCCAGTATCGGATTACACAGTCGTGACACTGACCGGCTGATAAAAGTACTTCGTCAGTTACAGGAACTGGGAAACACCGTAGTAGTGGTAGAACATGATGAAGAAATAATCCGTGCTGCCGATTATATCATTGATATCGGTCCTCAAGCAGGACGTTTAGGAGGACAGATAGTATATCAAGGCAGCATGAACGATCTTCAAAGAAACAGTAATAGTTATACGGTACGCTATTTGTTGGGAGAAGAAAACATAGAGATCCCCCGATGCCATCGTCCGTGGAACAATTATATAGAAATAAAAGGTGCACGTGAAAACAACCTTAAAGGCATTGACGTAAAATTTCCACTGAATGTAATGACGGTAGTTACGGGGGTCAGCGGTTCGGGAAAGAGTACGTTGGTACGTGATGTCTTTTACAAGGCATTGAAACGCGAATATAGTGAAGCTAGCGAACGGCCGGGTGAGTTCATCTCTTTGGAAGGGGATGTACAGCTAGTGAAAGATATTGAATTTGTAGACCAGAATCCTATCGGAAAATCATCACGCAGCAATCCGGTGACCTATGTAAAAGCATACGACGAAATACGCAAACTCTTTGCCGAACAGCCTCTTGCCAAACAAATGGGATATACTGCCGGATATTTCTCATTCAATACCGAAGGCGGTCGTTGTGAGGAATGTAAAGGTGACGGTACGGTAACCGTTGAAATGCAATTTATGGCAGATTTGGTATTAGAATGTGAATCTTGTCATGGAAAACGTTTCAAGAGCGACACACTGGAAGTAAAATTTCAAGATAAGAACATCTATGATATTCTGGAAATGACAGTGAATCAAGCTATCGAATTCTTCACCGAATACAATCAAAAAAAGATAGTGAAAAAACTAACCCCATTACAAGAAGTGGGATTGGGATATATAAAGTTGGGACAAGCCTCCTCCACTCTTTCCGGTGGCGAGAATCAACGCGTAAAACTAGCTTATTTTCTGAGCATAGAGAAAGCACAACCCACTATTTTTGTATTCGATGAACCAACCACAGGTCTGCATTTTCATGATATCAAGAAACTGCTGGAAGCATTTGAAGCCTTAATCAGCCGCGGACATACCATTATCATTATCGAGCATAATATGGATGTGATAAAATGTGCCGACCATGTGATTGACCTAGGGCCCGAAGGAGGAAATATGGGAGGAAATCTGGTAGTTGCGGGCACTCCGGAAGAGGTTGCAGCATGTGCGGCATCTTATACGGGACAGTTTTTGAAGGAAAAACTGGCGATGGATTCTCCTGATTGATTTTTTATTCACCGCTGATTGTCCAAACTGACACAAATTATTAAATATGATTATACGCAATATACCACTAGATGATAAATGGGAATTTAAAAGTGATTTATTCCGTTCTGTAAATTTAGCATTTTGTGGTATGATTGCAGAATCATTTTACTAAAAATCTGTTTTAATGTTTTCCGCATTGTCAATCTAAATCTAAACGAAAATATGAGTAAATTTAGAATTGAATTAATAACCTTATAAATCAACAGAATATGAAAAAACTTTTTTTACTACTCTTGCTGTTCCCTTTCCTATTGGGATGTTCACAAAAAGAGAAAGAATTCACCGTTCTTCAATGGAACATTTGGCAAGAAGGAACTGTAATTCCCGGTGGTTACGACGCTATTGTGAATGAAATAGCCCGTCTTCGTCCGGACTTCGTCACATTGAGCGAAGTACGTAATTACGAAAACACCAATTTCACTGCCCGCCTAGTGCAATCATTAAAGGAAAAAGGAGAAACCTATTATTCCTTCTATACCTATGATACAGGTCTGTTAAGCCGATACCCCATCACTGATTCATTAACCGTTTTCCCCGAAAAGAATGACCACGGCAGTATCTATCGCCTTACAGCCGATATGAACGGACAGAAAATAGCAGTCTACACCGCTCATCTTGATTATTTGGATGACGCCTATTATAATGTACGCGGATATGATGGTTCTACTTGGGAAGAAATCCCTATCCCCACTACCGTAGAAGAAGTATTAAAGAGAAATGTAGCCTCACAACGCGATGACGCCATCAGACTATTCATTGAACAGGCAAAAAAAGATCGTGCAGCCGGCTACACCATCATTTTAGGAGGAGATTTTAATGAACCTTCACATCAAGATTGGACTGAAGAGACCAAAGACCTGTATGACCATCATGGCTTTGTAATCCCCTGGACAGTTCCTGTCCTGTTAGACGAAGCCGGATTGAAAGACGCCTATCGAGAATTCTATCCAGATGTATTAAACTATCCCGGCTTCACTTATCCTTCGGATAATCCGGCAAAGCCCGCCGACAAAATAACCTGGGCTCCCAAAGCAGATGAACGCGACCGTATAGATTACATTTGGTATTATCCCGAAAAGGGGTTGAAAGTGAAAGACGCCGCCATTTTCGGTCCGAAAAATTCTATAGTCCGTGCACAGCGTGTTCAGGAAACATCTAAAGACAAGTTTATAGAACCATTGGGCGTATGGCCTACAGACCATAAAGGAGTACTGGTTACTTTCCAATATCCCGCCAAATAATATCGTTTTTCCCAATATTTCTGTTATCTTTGTCCAATAACCTAATTTATTATCCTATGACCAAATGTACACATAAACAGTTAATGACCGCCTGTATGTTAGCAGGCACATTGATGTTGGGAGCATGTACCGGTACTCCCCCTGTAACAAAAGAGGTATCCATTGTACCCATAACCAACCATCTGGAGGAAACAAACGGTGCTTTTGTATTGAAAAGTAATACCTCCATCGGTGTTATTGACGCCGAACTAATTCCCGCAGCCGAGTATTTGGCCGATATGCTTTCCAGAGCCACAGGCTACGACCTTAAAGTCAAAGAAGGCGAAGGAACCATCACCCTTGCCTTGGGTGATGTTCAAGGAAAAGAAGGAGCTTATACCCTGACAGCCGAGAGCGATAAGGTCAACATTACAGGTAACTCTTACGGAGGTGTCATTGCAGGTATCGAATCACTCAGACAGCTGTTTCCCCCGCAAATAGAATCTAAGGAAATTGTTAAAGGTACAGACTGGGCCATACCGGCCGTTAACATTCAAGATGCCCCCCGCTTTGAATGGAGAGGCATTATGCTGGACGTATCCCGCCATTTCTACACAATAGGTGAGGTGAAAGAATTACTGGATGTCATGGCCCTTTACAAGATGAATAAATTCCACTGGCATCTTACCGACGACCAAGGATGGCGTATTGAAATCAAGAAATATCCTTTACTGACGGAAAAAGGAGCATGGCGCAAATTCAATTCTCATGATCGCGAATGCATACGTCTGTCAAAGACTAATAACAACCCGGATATGGCAATTCCTGAAGACAAGATACGCATCGTAGAAGGTGACACCCTATATGGAGGCTACTACACTCAGGAAGATATCAAGGATGTCATAGCATACGCCAAAATACGAGGCATAGATATTATTCCCGAAATTGATATGCCGGGACACATGCTGGCAGCTGTAAGTAACTATGAAGGTGTTTCCTGTTTTAACGAAACCGGTTGGGGAAGCGTCTTCTCCTCACCTGTTTGTCCGGGGAAAGACTCCGCATTGGAATTCTGCAAGAATGTTTATACAGAACTGACAGCCCTTTTCCCCTATAAGTATGTACATATAGGAGGTGACGAAGTAGAAAAAACTAATTGGAAAAAATGTCCGGACTGTCAGAAACGTATGCATGACAATAATCTGAAAACTGAAGAAGAACTGCAATCATGGTTCATTCATGACATGGAGAGATTCTTTAACGAGAAAGGCAAAGAAATGATAGGCTGGGATGAAATCATTGAAGGCGGATTGTCTAAAACAGCTACCGTAATGTGGTGGCGCAGCTGGGTAAAAGATGCAGCAACCAAGACAACAGCACAAGGCAACCCTGTCATTTTCACTCCTAACGGACAATTTTATTTGGATTATGCAGAAGATAAGAACTCTATGGCAAGTATTTATAATCTGGATACGACAGACAACCTGACCTCCGAGCAGCAGTCGCTGATTTTAGGAGTGCAGGGAAATATTTGGTGCGAATGGATTCCTTCCAACGCACGTATGCAATATATGGCCATTCCACGTTTGCTGGCTATTGCCGAACTAGGTTGGAGCAAACCGGAGCAAAAAGATTGGAGTACCTTCCAACAACGCCTGTCTGATCAGTTTGAACGTCTCAATATCATGGGTATCAATTACCGTATACCCGATTTGGAAGGCTTTAATGCCGTCAACGCCTTTATCGGTGAAGGAGCCATCAATGTAACTTGCCTTGACCCCACTGCGGAAATTCACTATACCACTGATGGCAGTACTCCTACTTTACAATCTCCCATATATGAAGGTCCCATCAAAGTGACTGAAACCACAGACTTTACTTTCTGCACCTTCCGCCCTAATGGAAAGAAAGGTGACATAGTCAAGACCCGTTTCATCAAAAGTGAATATACTCCCTCTGTAACTGCCGCTCCTTCCAATCCGGGTTTGAAAGCTACATGGCACGAATTTAAAGGAAATAAATGCAGTGAAATAGAAAAAGCTCCGGTCAATGGTACTTATCCAGTGGAAGATGTTATGATTCCTAAAAAAGTAAAAGGAAATATCGGACTGATTATCAAAGGATATTTCAATGCTCCTCAAGACGATATCTACACTTTTGCACTCCTATCCGATGATGGTAGTACATTAACTATAGACAGTGAACAGATAGTAGACAATGACGGACCTCACGGGCCTAAAGAAATAGTGGGGCAAAAAGCATTGGCAAAAGGATATCATCCAATGGAATTACGTTATTTCGACCAGAACGGAGGACAACTGAAATTAAAAGTAACAGGTAGTGATGGTAAAGAAATTCCGTTCACGCATCTCTATGCGCATTAATCTTACATAAAAAGTTTTTCACCACAGATTATACAGATTTACATAGATTGAATTTCAATGAATTCTCCCATTCAATAATCTGCGTAATCTGTGGTGGAATTAAATCAATCAGAAATAAACCCCGAATCCTATCTTGAATCCTAATTTACTAAATTCTGAAGTATCACTAAAACTCAAGTCATAATATACAGACGGTTCAATAGTCACATTTCTACCCAAGAAAAAAGCATATCCGACTTCCGGTGTCAAACAAACCAGATTCTTTTTAAATCCTACACAAGAAAGGTGTTTATACGCCATTCCTAGTCCTCCATAAATACCGCAACTGGAAAAATAATAACGTCCCTGTGCACCAATACTGGTTTCATCCATTCCATGTTCTACATAATTGCCTTTAAAATTCAGCAACACAGCCACATTATCGGCTACAAATGCGCCGCCGGTTAAAGCAAAACCAAAATTTGTTCCTTCATTCTTGCTATGAGATAGGTCAAGCCCTGTCAATGAAGCATTCACATACCATACATCCTTCTCAAATTGAGCATGTGCACTCAGTGCAGTCATTACCAACAGCATCAAGCTGACTAAAATTTTCTTCATAATGTTGTCGTTTAATAGTTATTTTTTGTTTTCCAAATCACGTTCACGTCTTTCCTCCGCCTTTTCTTTCTTACGAAGGACAATCCATAACAACGCTATAATCATATAGGATAAACCTACTGTGAGATACTTTTCCGTATCACTTATTTCCGTATTGCGCGGAATAAAATAAACGGCCATCGCCGTAGTATAGACCAATAAAGCTACAGGCAACCAAATCGATTTTCTATATTTTTTCATAAACTATGCTGTTTTGTTTCCTATACCAACTTGCAAACCCTATAGCGGCTACCAACGTACAAAGACTACCAATTATATAAGATACATAATCCGAAAACGCTAATCCTTCGGGGGCTATGCAAATATAAGTAGAACATACAGCCGTCATAAACAGGGCAGGAAACAAGGTGATATAATAATTCTTTTTCGCACGTACTAGAAAAACAGTGACCGCCCACAAAGTAAACACAGACAAAGCCTGATTACACCAGGCAAAATAACGCCATATCATATCAAATCCCGCCGCATCACGCTGACTGTACAATAATATACCGATAGTTACCGCAAAAATAGGAATACAAATCAATAAACGTTTCGCTATACTTTTTTGTTCCAAATGCATAAAATCGGCAACAATCAAACGAGCTGAACGCAAAGCGGTATCTCCACTGGTAATAGGAGCGGCAATTACCCCCAGTACAGCCAATAAACCTCCTATCGTACCCAACCATTCCTTGGTTATGCTGTCCACAATAATCGAAGCATTACTCTCCTCCATACCATTTTGATGAAAAAAATAAGTAGCGGCAGCAGCCCAAATCAATGCCACTATCCCTTCGGTCACCATCGCTCCATAAAAAATAGGACGACCATACTTCTCATTCTTCATACAACGTGCCATCAGTGGAGATTGTGTGGCATGAAAGCCACTGATTGCCCCACAAGCAATAGAAACAAACATTATAGGAAAAATTGGTAATCCGGCAGGATGGGTATTATGTAGACCATCCGTAATTTCGGGCAATGCCGGATGATTCCATAACAACATCACCAAAATCCCCACTGCCATAAACAATAAAGCAATGGCAAACAATGGATATATTTTTCCTATAATCTTATCTACCGGCAACAATGTAGCCAACATATAATAGAAAAACACAACAATAATCCAAAAAGTAACATCCATATACTCCGGAGTAAGTTTGGCAAGCAATCCGGCTGGTCCTGCCACAAAAACCGCTCCGACTAATATCATCAGCACAACCGTAAAACCACGCATTAACTGCTTTGTGGGAAGCCCTAAATAACGACCGATAATTTCCGGCAAACTCTCGCCCTCATGCCGAATGGAAAGCATTCCGGACAAATAATCGTGTACCGCCCCGGCAAAAATGGTACCTAAAACAATCCACAAATAAGACGCCGTACCAAACTTCGCTCCCATTATAGCACCGAAAATAGGTCCTAAGCCGGCTATATTCAAAAATTGAATCATAAAAATCTTCCAAGTAGGAAGTGGAATAAAGTCAACACCATCCGCCATGGTCAGGGCAGGTGTCTTCCTAATCTTGTCAGGACCGAACACACGTTCCACATAACTTCCATACAAAAAGTATCCGCCTACAAGAACCAATAATGCAATAATAAAGGTTATCATATTCTATTTTTTGTTTTGTTGGGGCAAAAGTAACGAATTAATTGATTACTTCGTATCTTTGCCCTAAAATTAAAGTAAATGCGAACATTCTTTATAACTTTATTACTAGTCATAGTGAGTTTCTTATCAGTTTTCTCACAACCTAAATATGAAATCCGTGCCACCTGGCTCACTACGCTTGGAGGAATGGACTGGCCTCGTAACAAGGCAATAAACGCATCAGGCATCCGGCGTCAGCAAAAAGAATTATGTGATATACTGGATCATCTGAAAGCCGCCAATTTCAATACGGTATTGTTGCAAACCCGTCTGCGCGGAGATATGATTTATCCTTCCGCCATAGAAACTTTCGCCGAATCACTGACAGGTAGCACAGGAGGGAATCCCGGATATGACCCTTTGGCTTTCGCCATCGGAGAATGCCACAAACGAGGCATGGAACTACATGCATGGATTGTTACGATTCCTGCCGGAAATACCCGTCAAGTACAATTGCAAGGACGTAGCTCCGTAGTACGGAAAAACCGGACAATTTGCAAACTTTATAAAGGTAACTGGTACTTGGACCCGGGAAATCCGGGAACCAAAGAATATCTGTCATGCATAGTAAAAGAAATAACTTCCCGTTATGATATAGACGGCATTCATTTCGATTACATCCGCTACCCCGAGCAAGCCGATAACTTTCCTGACAAGGACACCTACCGGAAATACGGTAAAGGTAAGGAGTTGAAACAATGGCGGCGTGATAATATCACAGATATTGTGCATAGGCTCTATACCGACATCAAGACTATCAAACCCTGGGTGAAAGTCAGCAGTTCCCCTATTGGCAAATACCGAGATACCAACCGATACCCCTCCCGTGGATGGAACGCTTATCATGTAGTTTACCAAGATGCTCAGAAATGGCTAAAAGAAGGTATTCATGATGCATTGTTCCCGATGATGTATTTTCAGGGAAATAATTTCTATCCTTTTGCATTGGATTGGAAAGAGAATTGTGGTAACCGCTGGATAATACCTGGTTTGGGCATTTATTTCCTCTCTCCCAACGAACAAAATTGGCCGTTGGACGAAATAGTCCGCCAACTTTATTTCACCCGTCAGATAAAACTAAACGGACAAGCCTATTTCCGCAATCGTTTTCTATTAAACAACACCAAAGGCATTTGGGACGAACTCCAAGAGAATTTCTATACCACTCCGGCATTGATTCCCCCAATGACCTGGATGGACAGCATCCCCCCATCCACTCCGGCCATGCCTTCCCTGCAATTGTTGCCGGACGGAAAAATGCACATGAGCTGGCAGATTTCCACAGATAACAACGGAGGTCTTGTCACCTATCATCTTTATGCCTCAGATACCTATCCAGTAGATATCACAGATGCCGGAAACTTACTGGAAACCTATCTCACCCATACGGAATACGAATATACCCCTATTTCACCTTGGCGACAAAAACGTTATTTTGCCGTAACTGCTGCCGACCGTTTCGGAAACGAAAGCGCTCCCTTGGAACTGAATGCAATTTCAGAAACAGACATGCCTTTACTAAATGACGGAGATATTCTCACCCTGCCTGAAATAAAAGAAGCAAAAACAGTGAAAATATTTACTGCTACCGGTGAAGAAATAAAATATTTTGTTTATGCCCCCCAAATGTCCATAGCCTCATTACCTGGCGGATTCTATACAGTATATATCTTGAATAATGCAGGAGCACAAACCTTTGTCGGAACAATCGTAAAATAAAAAATGCAAACTGTTTCTTTGGTATGACACATTATGTCGTAGCAGATGCCCGGCTCTCAAAAAGTTTGTCTGCCGGGAATATCCATCTTTGTTGTTAAGTTATAATCTGATAAAACTTTACATACTGTTATTTTTCGTTTCCGCACTGCAATGTTTTTTGTCCCGTCACCGCATTATGCTGATATACAGCGATATATGGTGACGTAATTTTCTGTATCCCCACAAAGTGCTTTTTTCGTTTTTCCTTGCGGAAGCCAGCTCGTCAGATGCCAATTGTCATATTGGATACGTAATCTTGATATATTTACGGCAGTATCCGTGCAAGAAGAGTGCACCATCTGTACCATCACTCAGGTGAACAGGCCCTGTCATTCGGGTGAAGAGCCGTTGTCACCTGTGTGAAACCGCCGCTTCACACAGGTGAAGCAATAAAGCCATAAAGCTGTTTTCATGGTAACATACTGCCGGCAAGGTACATCTGTTGGAATTTTGCCGCTATGGGTGTGATGATCGCAATGTTGTACATTGACCGCGATTACCTACCGTTTCGGGGCCTTTATAGATATTTTCACACCGGAACATACTGGTAATGAAGACGATGAAGTGACGGGGAAATTTTATATTTCACGTTAAATTAGGCTGTGTTTTCTTTTATAGTCTTTAAGATATTTGATATTGATAGAGGTGGTTGTACTATGCGTCTTTCTTTATGGCGTTATATTGATAAGGCATTGTAACATATAAATAATGTATGATATTAATGTCAGTTCGATATAAATATTAAATTTACTCGTCTAAAAAATAAGAGTATAGCAATAAATCTAAAACAGGAACGGCAATAATATGGAAACAGAATAAATCTCTTCTCCTCTTTTATTTTCATAAAACTCAAGGCTATAAGCAAAATAATAACTATT
>ERZ809209.703-NODE-703-length-17925-cov-13.525630_pt1 | contig 17925 bp, 14 predicted proteins | sample MGYA00520514_ERZ809209 | MGnify/ENA primary metagenome ERZ809209 (study PRJEB31576, sample SAMEA3212657) | Homo sapiens | biome: human-gut; feature: human gut; material: fecal | place: Sweden | collected 2012 ...
CTAACTCGCAATGAATTAGTTGCCTTAAATTTTATTATTTTAGGAATATCCCTTTGTAATGTGTGATGTCTTGACATAATAAATAAACCCCGAAAGTTTTTGTATGACTTTCGGGGTTCACTTTATATTCGGACGCCCTCATGATTTTATGAACTCACGGCTTTTCAGACAGGTTCTTTTATGGTTGGTTTACTTCTCTTTTTTGTTAAGTCGGTAGCTCAATGCTCCTGACGGACATTTACTGATTTGTGTAATTAATTCTTCCGTTGTCGCATTTTCTATTTGCACCCAGGGTCTTTCTTTAGGATGATAGACATTGGGTAGCATCTTTACACATATTCCGGCATGCTGGCATAATTCCGGTTTCCATACAATGGTCAGTTCACCATTGGTGTATTCTATTTTCTTTTCCATATCTGTATTTATTTAATATGAATACCACGCATTACAATGCGCTTCCATTCCGGATGTTTGTGAATATATCCGGCTACAAACGGGCAAAGCGGTACCAGGCGTAAACCTTGTCGTTCAATGTCTGTCAGTGCTTTTTCTGCAAGTTGTGATCCTACTCCCTTGCCGCCTAATGAGGTGGGTACTTCTGTATGTACAAGGTATATTTCTCCATTGTTTGATTTGATATAGTCTATTTCGGCTATTTTGCCATCGATCTGAAATTCATATCGATGTTTTTCTTCGTTGTCTATTAATTTATAATCTTCTGCCATAATTTTACGTATTAAGTTCGATTATAATATAAACACTTGGGAAACACTTTTGTTTTATGCAAACAATTATTCTTGTTAATGGAGAAAGTATTGCCCGTTCATACTGGCACTGGTCTTTTCAATCCCTTTCTATTACTTCTTCAACTGATATTTGTTATTTTTTCTAAGTTTATAATCTTTCCAATTGAACTGTGAAATGTCTCATTAAAGGCGCTTCCCAGGCGATACGCACTCCGTGAGTGATGCTTTCTCTACGTTCATATACATTTTTGAGAGCAGCGGCTATTACATTCATATGATTGTCTGTATATACTCTGCGGGGAATGGCGAGGCGGAGTAAATCAAGACCGTTAAAACGATTTTCATGAGTTATCGGATCACGGTCGGCGAGGATATAACCGATCTCGCATCCACGGATACCGGCTTCCAAATAAAGTTCTATGGTCAGCGTCTGTGCCGGGAATTCTTCTTTGGGAACGTGCGTCAGTACTTTAGGTGCATCAATGAAGATGGCGTGGCCTCCGGCCGGTCGTTGGTAAGGAATTCCGTATTCATCCAGTTTCTTTGCCAAGTATTCCACTTGCTTGATACGTGTTTCGAGATTGTCGAATTCGGTGTTTTCATCCAAGCCGATGGTAAGAGCGTTCATGTCCCGTCCGTTCATTCCTCCATAGGTGAGATAGCCTTCGTATTGTACGCAGAAACCTTTTGCGCCTTCATACCAGTCTGAACGTCGTGTGGCGATAAATCCATCCATATTGACGATTCCGTCTTTCTTGGCACTCATTGTCATGCCATCGGCTAGAGAGAACATTTCCCGTGTGATTTCTTTGATGGTTTTGTCTTGATAACCTTCTTCGCGCATCTTGATGAAATAGGCGTTTTCGGCAAAGCGTGCAGAGTCGAAAAGTACGGGTTTGCCGTATTTGTCAGCAATGGCACGTACTTCATGCAGGTTTTGCATGGATACGGGTTGTCCTCCGGCTGTATTGTTGGTGATGGTTACGATGATAAAAGGAATTCGTTCTGCATATTCTGTCAGGGCTTTCTGCAATTTATCAGGGTCTACATTTCCTTTGAACGGGATTTCCAGTTGGGTATGTTTTGCTGCATCGATAGTGCAGTCTAATGCGGTGGCATGGCGTCCTTCGATGTGTCCTTTGGTGGTGTCAAAATGTGAGTTGCCGGGTACAATGTCTCCTTCATGCACGAGATAAGAGAAAAGCACATTTTCTGCGGCACGTCCTTGATGGGTAGGTATGATATATTCAAATCCTGTCAGTTTCGTAATCATCTCTTTCAACTTAAAGAAAGAGGTTGCTCCGGCGTAGCTTTCATCGCCTAGCATCATTCCCGCCCATTGACGGTCGCTCATCGCTCCGGTTCCGGAATCGGTGATGAGATCGATATAAACTTGTTCTGATTTGAGTTGAAAGACATTATAATGTGCTTCTTTAATCCATTGCTCGCGTTCTTCACGTGTGCTTTTCCGGATGGGTTCTACCATCTTTATTTTCCATGATTCAGCAAAAGGTAATTCCATTGTCGTAGATTTAATAGTTTTGAACGACGAATGTAGATAAAATTTGTGTGATTAGCAAATATGTAGTGTCTTTTTGTTAGTGAGAGCTATTGGATTTACTTCTCTATGGGCTGGTAATATATCAAAATGTAGTGAGTAGATAGAAAGAGAGCCGGATTTCTCAAAAGAATATCCGGCTCTTTAAAATTATGCGGTCAATTGATGTTTAATCTCAACCAATCAAACAAGTTGGTTATTTAGTCTTCGATAAGTGTAATAGCGTCAAGGCAGAAATAAGAAGGGGTATTCATATAAGATACTCCCTCATATTCTGAATTATCGGTTGAATTTAGTTCGAATTGAATGTAGGCAGCATCTTCAATGTAACTCCAGTCAAACCACTCCCAGGTATTCACGATTTTAGTTTTTCCATCTCTATAGTCGGCAAGATAAAAATCTACTCTACCTATTTCTGTCCCGTTTGTTTGGTAGCCTACTGCTGTAATTTTAAACCAGTCTCCATTGCTGAATTGCTTTACTCTTGAAGGGGTACTGCCATCATTACCTTCTTTAATAGCTAGGTAGGCATAAGTTGTATTTGTAATCCATGCACCCTTAAATTCATATTTGTCAGGATTGAGGTTGGTGACTTGGGCTGGAGTGAAGCTGTTGGAGTTGGAAGTGAAATAAACTTTTCCATTCTTTCCTTTTGCGGTGATGGCACTGATATTGTTGAATCCGGGAGTGGTGATGTCTGTCTTGTTAGTATAAGTGAATCCACCTCCAAATCCCATTTCAGAGTAGTAATGAGTAAACTCAACTAAATTATTCGGGTCTTTAAAGTTCCATTTGTAATAATAGTCAGTAGGGGTCTCTTTCACTCCTTCTTCAGTCTTCAATTCGGATTCACTTTGAGGTAATTGATTATCGAAGTTAATTACGATTTCATTCCTTACATCATCGTCATCATCGCTACAGCCACAAAATACAAATACTGATAACAGTAATAATAAAGATAATTTCTTCATGTTCTTTTCTGATTTTAGTTATTAATTAATTATTGATTATTTCTTGAAATGTAAGTTCTCAATGGTGGTAACTTCGGTTGATATTTCACCCATTTGTCCTGCATCCTGATTGACTGCGGTCATAATCTTCACGAAGTCGATTTGATCCAAGTCTACCGGACTGCCATTACTATCCACAGCCCAATCTATCTTGAAATTACTTCCTTCCTTGCTGTTAGGATGGTTGTCTGCATATCCCCACGGATAGCAATATCCTACCCATAATCCGTTCTCTAAAACGGCATTATCTTTTAGACGTGTTCCCTGGAATGTGATTTCATCACTTTCTATCCAAAGTGGATAATATGATTCCTGGTTATGGAAGCTGTTGCGGAAGATATATCCTTCGTTGCCTTGATTGTCTTTCCAAAAAACTTTTAGGTTGGCTGGATTCGGACGGTGATAGGTTATCTCGTATCCGCGTGTTTCAGTGTCTTTCCCGTATTCGCTTCCTTTCAATTCATACCACTCGTCGTCAGGCTTTCCATTGCCATTTACATCTTTAGATACAAATACGATTCCCGGTTCTGCACTTCCGCCCAATGCTCCTGTTCCGGTTTTGGAGTTATAGTAAGCATTGCCTTTTATCTTGAAGTCATATTCTCCTGTTACATTCGGAATGGATTGTGGGAATCCTAAAACAATGTAACCGCCGAATCCTCCCAATGTAAGGAGTGATTTCTGCTGGATTCTGCGGGTTGCTTCTTCTAGTATATCATCATAAGTAAAGCCTTTCTTATATGCTGAAGTGGTAGTGTTGATAAACTGTCCGGGAGCAGGGCGATATTCCCATACTTTATTGGCGAAGGCCAGAGGATTTTCCTTATCATCATCGTTGTCATCAATATCGCTTTGTGAGGCTTTGTCACTGAATGCAATTGTATTCGGGTTAAGTCCGATGTTGTTCAGACGGAACATGAGTTGTCCTTGTTGGTTGAAACAAAGTAAGTCTCCATAGGTGGTGTAATCACGGGCTTCGGTGATATATACATTGTTGCTGTAAGGATTGATGTTGATGCCGTATGGCGTTTTTATCACTGTTCCGTCAGTTATGAAATTCTCACGGATTGTCTCTTCTGTTTTCAGATTGAACATCTTGATAGAAGAGGTCTACGTGTTATAATTGTAATTGTATAGATAGGCAATCTCTCCATCGATGGCAAAGTTTTGTACTTTCTCGTTAGATTGAGTGACTTTGTTTGTCCGGCAGTCTATCTTGACGAAGTTATAATCGCCGGCTTCTACATCTTCGCCACGGGTGGCTACATAAACGGTTTCGTCCGGCCCTGCTACTATTTTACCGGGATTCGGGCCTACTGTTAGTTTGCTACTTTCTTTAAATGTGGCAATATCGACAACAGGTACCGTGTTGTCTACCCCCACCAGTCCTGATGAATAGTCCAACCCGCCGGAATTGGAAATATACAACTTTTCGTTTTGTACACAAATACCGTCGGGGTTGCGTCCCACTGATGTGATAGCTTCTATGGATAGGGAGGTTGTGTCTATACGTGCAACGGTTCCATCGTATGAACATACGTATGCCTTTTCTTTGTGAAAAGCGATGTAGCGTGGTTGACGGGAACTTCCGTTTTCTGCCAACATCTGAATCTGTTTCAATGAGCTTCCCGTACGAAAGTCTATCACTTCTACCGTACTGGAGATATTGACTATCACATATATCTTGCTTCCGTAGATGGCCATGTCATTGGCTGTGTCTCCTAATCCCCGGCGGTTGACTGCTTTGAAATAGTCACGAACCATTTGCTGGTTGCCGAAAGAAAAACGTGCCAGCGAGCTATTGTTCTGATTGAACAGTCCTTCGCATAATACATATAATTCGGCGGTACCCGTTTCTGTCGGATCGCCTATAATGCCTGATGTGAATGGTTTGTCCTCCATATCATCACATGCCACGAATAAGATTATGGATGACAGCCAGCACGAGAATATATATATTAGTTTCCTTTTCACGTCAATATCTTACTTTATAATAGTTAATATCTTATTCTTATTGTCGCCCTTACGGATCGTCCGGGCATTGGGAAATATTTCACAATCTCGTAATTCTTATCCATCAGGTTCAATACTTCCACGCTGAAAGAGGTAGTGATTTTTCTGATCTGAAAGTCACGGTTTGCAGAAATGCTGTGGTCGCTATAACTATCCAATCGGTTTTCGGCAATGTTTTGTCCTAATGCATAGCGTTTTCCGGAAAAAAGGAATGAATAAGACAGATTGATCCACGGTGTTTCGACGCCTGCCTGTCCCGAAGCGGAGACGCGGGGAGTGTAGGCTATTTGATGTTTGTATGTCGATTCATACGTGTTCGGATCGGGCGGAGTGACATCTAAAGCTCGTTGGTATGTGTAGTTACCCGAGAGGTTGATGCGTATTTTATCCCAAGGTTGGAGGGACAGGCTTCCTGTGGCATCAATGCCTTTGATGTCAACTTCACCCAGATTCTTCATGCTCCATACGGCAAGGTTTTTGGTAGGGTAGGCGATAATTTTATCTGTCACTTTGTTATAATAGGCGTCAACGGTTACTGACAGATAGGGTAGGAACGGGCATACATTTTTATTGTATGTCAGTCCGATGTTGTATTGTTTGGCCTTTTCCGGCTTTAGTTGGGTGTTGCCTACTTCTTCGTAATATAAGTCGTTGAAACTTGCCAGACGGAAAATGTCTTTATAGAAGAAGCGGATGCGGAATTCTTCATGCTGGAAAGGTTTGAAAGCGGCACTTACATAAGGGGTTAGCTTACGGTGATTGCCGGCACTACCGCCTTTTTTCACATCTTCATTGATAACGGTTGCCAATGCGGATGCGGAGATTGTTAACCAGTCATTTACGTATTTTCCGGCGAATGCTGTTAGCCATGAGTAACGTGTGGGGTGTACAAAGTTGGCTAGATCGGCGTTCATGGTGTTGATGCTTCCATCTGTGGAAAGTGAGAAAGAGAGGTTGCTCAACAGTCTGTATAATACAGAAGCGGAAAGGTAATATTCCTGCTGGTAATAGCTGTTTTCTGTTTTCTTTAAAGAGTTCTTGGTATCGGGGTCCAGATAACGTTGATAGCTCCAATTCCACTTGGCAGAGGTTTGGAACACCCATTGCCGGCTGAATTCTTTCTTGTATTGACTTTGTATGAATGTGTTTTTATCCCACAAGTGTTGTGTGGAATGGTCGTTATAGAAGGTTGTAGCTTTGGGTAGTCCCCGGGAGGACTGAAAGTAGTAGGCTTTCAACCGCCATTGTTCTTTATCGGAGAAGTTGCCGTAAAGTCCGGCTTCGGCACGGAATGTCTGTACGTCTGTATTCTTTCGTTTTTCACGTGAGGACAGGTCTTCTGCCGCATTTCCATAATGTAGTGTGTACGGATAATGTCCGTCGGAGGACATCCATTCGCCATTGGCTGACATGCTCCATGTCTTATTGAATTGTTGTTCCAGTAGCAGGGAGGGATTGATTAATCCCCAGGAGCCGGTTTTGAAAGCTCCGGCTATATTGGTCTTTTTGCCTTTGGTGAATAGCGGCGTGAGTGTCTGTATATTCAATATGCCTGCTGACGCGAAGAAGCGGGCAGGTTGGAAGATGTTATCGCTTTGTCCGTTGTTTAGAGAAAGGCGGTCTACGTTGTCGAGCGAGAAACGCCCGATATCTATTTGTCCGGTTTGGCAGTCGGTCAGGGTGATTCCGTCATAACCGACAGCGGTATGTTGGGCTCCCAGGCTTCGTATGGATACTGTTTTCAGTCCGCCGATACCTCCGTAATCTTTTACGGTCACTCCGGCAAAGTGTTTCACCGCGTCGGAGACTTGCAGGGCGTGCAGGTTTTTCAGGGCGTCTTTGGAGAAGACTTGCAGGGGAGCGGTTGAGCGTATTTCGCGGGTCTGGTAGATATCTGATACTGTTATTTCGGGAATAGAATATGTATGTGTCGTATCTACCTTTTGCTGTTGTGCAAAAAGTGGTATGGATAAGAATTGGCAGCTGAATGCTGCAAAGATCACTTTATTAAATGTTCTTTTTTTCATTTATTCCTTTTTCAGTCTGTTACTGTTTAAAAGTGTCCGGGCGAAATCCCTTCGACCGGACACGCATAAATAAACTTGGCAGAGTTTATCCGTTTTAACACACTTTCTCTGAATCAGAGTGATGAATGAAATGATAGACGACTTGTCCGGTTCATTAGACTCAACGCTTTTTCCTCGAAAGCAGTGAAACTTATTTGCATGGTAGGTCTTCTGACTTATTCCTGTTACAAACGCCTTCCCGGATTGGTTTCCAGTGGCAATGAGTGAATTGCTTGTAACTTATATGGAACTTACAGCAGCGGGACTGTTCAGGACTTGCACCTGATTCCCTTTTAATTGCTTCCCCCGCGTGGGAGTCGCAAACCAATGCGCGACAAAGATAGGGAGTTTATTTGTTTTTTCCAAAGGGATGTTCTTTTTCTTTCGTCTTGATACGAAAGAGAAAGAACCAAAAAGAAAGGATCAAGGCTGCGTTTTTTCAGCTACTCCGGTGCTTCCTTCGGCTAAAGGGCAGAAACTCGCTACGCTCAAACAGTCTGCCCTTTTTGACGCCGAAGAAAACACCTGCGCTTGACGCTGAAAAAACGAGGCCGGGAGACCATGCGGGGTGGGCGGTGTGGCGTGGCACGTGTGTGGGCGGCGTGGGGGCTTATTGTTCGCCTTTCATTAGCAGGTATTCTTCGATGGTTTGCGCGGGAGCATCTTTCAGAAGTACTGTCTTATCCTTGTTTAGGAGGTAGAGGGTAGGGATGGCTTTCAGGTCATACAGTTGTTGTTCCTTGATAGCGAAGGTTTTATCATATCCGTTAACCCATTCTTTGGGGAATTCATTTAGGTGTTTTCGCCATTCGTCCAACTCTTCGTCGGGATAAATGGAGAGGACTGTTAGTCTCTTTTGTTCCAGAAGTTGATTGATGATAGGGGCGTTTTTTAATGCTTCGATTGTTTCCGTGCAGGCATGGCATCCCGGGTTATTGATAAATAATAAGGTATAGTCCGATTTTTGTTGATAAAGAGAACCCTGTGCGCCGGAAGCTAATGTATAGTTAAAATTCAGTGCTTTGGTTCCGATACGGTTTTTCTGGGCTAATTCCCGGCGGGCTTTGGGACGTACTTTTTCTATTTCTTCTAACAGGGGGGAATCTAACATGGCGTCTAATACGGGAATGTAGAATTCTTCGTTACGCATCGGGGAGTTAGGGTCGTATAGATATTTGTCTGCCAAATCAGTGATGTAAGTGAATACTTTCTTATCCACGTTTGTCCGTTCGATTGTTTTCTGCATAGCTTGCTGTGCAGTTTCCAATGGAACATGGTTCAGTATATCACAATAGTCCGCCCAAGCTTGTTCGGTCACTTCGGGATGATGGACATAATTGGTATCGGCAAAGTTTACGTTATCCCAATAGTGCTTTACTAGGAAATCTGCCCGTAGCTCGGGTGCTGTCAGCATTGGCGGGATGGCAGGTAGCGTAAAGGAGGTGATGGTATCTTTGGGAGCTTCTTTGGAGTTTTGGCTGGATGCATTCCCGCTTTTGCAAGCGCAAAGCAGTAGAATACAGAAGACTGGGATAAGATTTATATTTGTTCTCATAACTTGCTGAATTGTTTTCAATTTACTATTGGTGAGCAAAGATAAAAAAACTATGTGTGAAAATGCACTGTTTTAATGAAAATGCTATATTTGTGTCGGCAAACAAACATACAATGCATATCTATGATTAAATCCACCTACATATTCTTCGTTTTTTTTATGCTGACGGCTGTGTGGAGTTGCAACCGACCTTCTGACATGCAGCGGGAACATCCTGCCGTTTCTCCCACATTCTATGCCGACAGTCTTCGTACATTGGGGCGTGGTATCCGCTTGATTAAGGAGGAGAAGGAAAGTCTGGCTTTCCCGCCGCTTGATTCCGTGTTCCGGCTTCCGGTGGACGATGTGCTCACTACCGAAGAATTGCGCCGTTTATCTTCCGAATCTCTCCGCCGGTTAATGATATACTTCAATCTGATGATGAACTTTGAGTCCGGCTATCAGTATTTTGATTCGTTGGAGCGGGCGAAACACCCTGTTGTCTCCCGTTATTGCCGCAGGGAACTGTGGGTGGTAAAGGCGCAGATGCTTATGGCGCTCGACCGCCATGCGGAGGCGGTGGACTATCTCAACCGGGCGATGGCGCTGAAAGATGAGAATAACGACCCGTTGAGCGAGATATTTTGTACAGCTACGGCAGGCATCACCTATATGGGTGTCGACACTATCAGCACTCGTGCCGAGTCCGCTTTCCGTAGAGCCTGCCGAGTGGCAGAACGCTCGGGTTTAAGTAACTATTGGCTTTATCCGCAAGCTATCGGGCGGCTTGCCGATATATACCTTCAGCAGGGGAAGTATGAAGAAAGTATCTCCCTCTGTCGTGAAGCTATCCGTCTATGTGAGAAGTCGGGCAGCTATCACGGCAAGCTGGTGGCGGCGGAGATTCTGACGGAAGCCTACCGCCTGCTCGGGCTCTATGATGAAGCGTTTCGCTATTGTGCCGTAGGAATGGGTGAGCCGGCACGTGCCGAAGTTGACAATAACTTGATAGGTCGTTTCTTCATTGCGAAGGCGGAGATACACAACAATCTGAATCGCCCCGATTCCGCACTCCTGGTTCTTGCGCAGGCCGACAGTTGCTTTGACCGGACGAAGAACGACTACTATCATTTGATGGTGCAGATAGACCGGATGTATTATCTTGCCGCCTTTCCCGACTCTGTGAATGTGGCTTTGAGAGGCTTTGCCGCACTTGAAGGTAAAGTTCCCCGTCATCGCCTGCCATATTATGACTATTATTACGGTGCCACTCTTGCCCGCGTCGGTAAATGGTTGGAGGCAATCCCCCTGCTTCGGAAATCTATTGGCGAGTTGAAAGATATATCCGAGCTTCACCCTGCTTCGGAAGCGGCGGAATTGTTAATGGAAGGCTATCGCCACACGGGGCGGGCAGCGGATATACTCACCGTCTTTCCCGAATACCGGGTGATGAGAGATTCGGTGACCCGCAAAGACAAGATACGCCAGTTGGCATCGGCAAATATCCGTTTCGAAACACAGAAGAAAGAACAGGAGAATCTTCTGCTGACTGCCGAAGTCCGTCTTCAGGATACCCTGTTGCATGTGTATTTCATAGCCGGAGTGTGTACATTGCTACTCGTCTTTTTTATAGCCGGCTGGATGGTGATGCGCCACCGCAATCTGCGGCTCCGGTGGCAGCTCGAGGCGCAGGAACATGAGCGGGCTGACGAACGGTTACGTGACCAGGAAAGCAGGCTTCACGAACTGATAGCCGCCCGTCAGGACTTGTACGAACGCAACCGCTCCCTTATCCGCCAGCTTTCTGATATCCAGGCGCGCCACCGCAACACGTGCGAACTTGACAGCGTGATGGAAAGCCTTCAATCCCACTTGCTCACCCGTAAGGAAGAAGAGGATTTCCGTAACGCCTTTTTGTCCGTCTATCCGTCGGCGCTGCTGCATCTTCGTGAAGCCTGTCCGGCGGTGACACGTAGCGAGGAACTGTTTTGTATGTTGGTTCTGCTCAAACAATCCAACGAAGAACTGGCGCGGACGCTCGGCATCAGCGTGGCAAGTGTGTCCAAAACCCGATACCGCATCCGTGTGAAGCTTGGTCTGCCCGAAGGTTCGGACACTGATGCGGAAATCCGTCACATTATGGCAGGGGAAGATTTATAGAATCGGTTCTTCCAGTCATTCAGCAATATTAACCCGGACTTTCATCATTAAACAAAAAATGTCTATCTTTGTTGTCAATATACACAACCATTACATTAATAATGGGAAGATTTATTAATCCCTTTACCGACTATGGCTTTAAGTTTTTATTCGGCAGAGAGGTAGAAAAGGAGTTATTAATCGACTTCTTGAACGATTTGCTCTCTGGAGAGCACGTGATTACCGACATCCAGTTCCTTAACAACGAACAGCAGCCGGAAGTAAAAACAGAACGGGGGATTATCTACGATATCTACTGTATGACTGACACAGGTGAACGGATAATCGTAGAAATGCAGAATCGTGAGCAACCTTACTTTAAAGATCGTGCTCTCTTCTACCTCTCTCGTGCGATTACGCAACAAGCTAAAAGCGGTCCTTGGGACTTCCGGTTGGATGCTGTATACGGAGTGTTTTTTATGAACTTTGTGATTGACAAGGACATGCCTGCGAAGATAAGGACTGATGTAATCCTTTCCGACCGGGATACAGGACAGCTTTTCAATAACAAGTTTCGGCAGATTTTTATCGAACTGCCTAACTTTGACAAAGAAGAGGATGAGTGTAGTAACGATTTTGAACGATGGATTTATGTATTAAAGCATATGGATACACTTGATAGAATGCCTTTCAAGGCACGTAAAGCCGTTTTTGAACGACTTGAGAAGATGGCCTCCAAAGCGAATATGACTCCGGAGGAAAGAGCTCAATATGAGAAGGAATGGAAAGTTTATAACGATTATTTCAATACGTTGGACTTTGCCGAACAGAAAGGTATGTTGAGAGGAAAAGAATCGTCCGCCCGTATGATGAAATCCAAAGGTTTGGCTATCGATTTAATTTCAGAATGTACGGGACTCACTGCTGAAGAAATTGAGGCATTGTGAAAAGATAGATAACAAACAGTAAGGGCGGCTCGTTAAAAAACGGGTCGCCCTTACTGTTTGTATGCGCCAAGCCTTTTCCTGACAGCCTCTTCTCTATTTTGTCCATGAATCTGTCCATTCCCATTTTGTCCTTCGTCGGGCTGAAATAATTATTTTTGCCCCGGCGAATAAAAGTTTAGCCTATATTGTTTGCTGTTTTTCGGCTTTTCTTTATCTTTGTCACTGCCCTTGTGAGAGAGGGCGTGATTTTTAGATAACGGAAAGCGTTTGAAGAATATCATCTTCGTCAATCAAACTTCGCACCTTTGACTTGTCACCGTGAAGATGAATGCAACAAATGCTCACGTTCCATTGTTTATATGGATGCCTGTTTGCGCCCCCGCTTCCCCCTCCGTCCGGAGAGGGGAGGGGGACGATACACAAGCTTTATATACGCCAATGGCGTGAGTGTTCTGTTGCTTATCTACGGTATGGGCAGTGCGAAGGCCCCGATTGACGGATAAGCATACGGACACTTACGCCTTTCTTGTATATAAATTTTTGTAATCTTATGTTACAGGTATGAGAATGAAAAACAAACAAAACGTAGCGTGGAGTACATTCCGTTACTTCGTACTGGCATTTTTGCTATGTCTATCGGTTGTTCCCTTGCGCGGTCAGCCGGATGCTGCCGTCCTTTCCTCACCTTCGGCAGACAGCCTGATTATTTTCAGCTATCCTTCACGTATCCGGATGTTCAAGACGGAATATGCGGACAACCGACTGTCGTTGCGGAAGTTGAAGAAACGGCTGCGCACCTTTCGTGAACGTCAGGACACCCTCTACGTGCAGAGCTATTCCGGCAGTTGGGACGATGAAAAGTCGAATCTGCGCGCCGCCTACTGGCGTGCCAACAATCTGAAAGGCTATCTTATCGACCACTACGGACTGCGCGAGCGGCATTTCCGGACACTCAACCACCCGTTGGCTCATCCCTTGTGGGGAGAAGTCGTCGTGGTAGGTTGCCGAGGTTTCCAAGATTGCCAAAGCGAGATTCCGCAAAACCGGCAAGAGCCTGCAAGTGCGGCGAGGCGACAGGAACAACAGGAAGCCCTTCCGGTTGCCTTGCAGGGAGACAAAGAGCCTGTTGACTCTTCCGCCGTGGCTGCCACGGCTGTTGTGCCGGATGCAGCTACTGCACCTGTTGCACCCGATGCAGCTACTGCTCTTTCTACTTCGGTTGCTTCTTCTGCTTCAGTTACTCCTTCTTCTTCCACCGCTTCCACCTCTACAGCTACCTCGCCTTCACTTCCCGCCAACGGTCGTTACCTTGGCGTGAAAACCAACCTTGCCGCTTGGGCGGGTACGATTATGAACGTGGCGGCGGAAGTGCAGGTCGGCAAGCATCTTTCCGTAGAGTTGCCGATATTGTGGTGTCCGTGGCACATCAGCAACAAACACACCGTGAAGACCTTCACCCTGCAACCCGAAGCCCGTTACTGGCTCTCGAAGCCCGGCTCGGGACATTTCTTCGGTCTTCATGCCCACGTAGGCTGGTTCAATGTGAAGTGGAATCGCGACCGTTATCAAGACGCCGACCGTCCGTTGCTGGGCGCGGGCGTCAGCTATGGTTATCTGTTGCCGCTCGGCGGACATTGGGCGGGAGAATTTACCCTCGGTGCAGGCTATGCCAACATGAAGTACGACACCTATTATAATATAGACAACGGCGCACGGATAGACACACGGACGAAGAACTACTGGGGCATCACCCGCATGGGGCTTTCTATCGTCTATCGCTTCAACCTTAAAAAGTAACGGCTTATGAAACAGAAATATGCTATAGGATTTATCACCTTCATGTTGGCAACCGTCCTTGCCGCTTGTGTACACGACTATCCCGCGATGACACCGGACGGTGAGGAAGGCATCGACCCCACGCTTGTAGAGGTCAGTACCGAAGTGACCCTCGACCTCGAACTCCTACCACTGGAAATCATCACCAACAAGGCACACTGCGGAATCACAAAAGCCCGTGCCGGAGAACAAACGGATTACCGCCGCCGCTTCATCATCGAAGCATGGCGCGACGGCAAACCGGCAGCCCGGCAAGTGACCGTCATGGACAATGCCGAACGAGAAGCCAGCGACGGGAAAATAACGCTGCCCATCCGGCTGAAACTGCACGCCGTGGAATACACCCTCGCCGTATGGACGGACTACGTCGTAGCAGGCACGGACACCGACTTCTATTATAATACGGAGAATTTGCAATATATCGCCTGCACCGACCCCTACATAGGTTACACCGACTATCGTGATTGCCTTTACGGAACCGTCGCCCTCGACCTGCGCCCGTATCGGGAGGAATGGAACGCCAAAGTACAAGTCAAAGTGGATATGGTGCGACCGCTGGCAAAATACGAACTGATAGCCACCGATGTAAAGGAATTCCTATGCAAGACCCGGCGGCAACGTAACGGTGAGGGAGACGACGCCTATACAATCACCTTTGCCTACGGTTTCTACCTTCCCACGGTGTTCAACGTACTGACCGGACGCCCTGCCGACTCGCGTACGGGCGTACAGTACACCGTGCCGCTCATTGTACCCGACGATGGAAGCGAGGAGTGCACCATAGGCACGGATTTCGTGTTTGTGAACGGTGCGGAATCGTTTGTCAAACTCACGATGGAGATACAAGATAGCCGCGGCAACGTCATCAGCCGTACCACGGGACTGGAAGTGCCCTACAGACGGGGACACCTCACCACCGTCCGTGCCCATTTCCTCACCAACGAGATGCAGGGAGGCGTGGACATCGACCCCGGATTTGAAGGAGACATTGACGTAGACCTCGATGGTCTGTTACATTGATACAACGAGTGAATTACCAATAAGTTAAAAATCAAAATGCTAAGAACATGAAAAAGTATCATCTTTACCTTTGGATTATCGCTCTTATAGGGATGATAACCTCTTGCAGCCAGAACGAAACCGATGCGTTGCAAAATGCGAATAATAAAATGGTGAGTATCACCGCATCGCTGCCCGTCGACTTTGTGCAGCCAAATCCGCAAAGTCGTGCAGCTCTGCCCGAGGCTCCCGACGACCAGTATAAACTGCGCTGCATTCTCGAAATATGGGACGAGGAACTGACCACGCTGAAAGTCCGTAAGGAAGTATGCCCGGCTGCCGGAGCCGAAAAAATCGACTTCACATTCGAACTTGATAACGGAGAGTATCATGCGTTGCTTTGGGCGGACTATGTAGGTAAAAACGCAGTTGCCCAGGCTACTGCCATTGCCGGATTATCCGATGTACAACATTACGCCGATAGATGGTACGAGACAAACAATGCCACCGGACTGAAAGAGGTAAGGGTGATGGCGATGGATGTTAAGTTTGAAAAGCAGGATGCTTTCTTTGCCGCCAAGCCGTTCACCAAAGAAGCGACGGCACTGAAAGATTTGGCAGCCACCCTTACCCGTGCGGTCGCCAAACTGACCATTGCGGAGAAGAGTACAACGAACTTCGCTTACTGCAAATCGGTGGAGTTTAAATACAATGTACTCACTACACTAGACGTTTCTACCGGCATTGTTTCGGGGACAGCGTCTTTCGCAAATGTTTACGGATCAGGAAACGCCGGCTTCGGCGAAGACATCACCATCAACGATATCCCCTGTAAAGTGCTTTTCTCCAACTACATCCTTGCCAATACCGACGGTACTATGCCGGAGATCAGTCTGGAATTTGCGGCAACGGCCGAATCCGGCAAAGTGCTGAACAAGGTCACCATCCCTGCCGGAATACCCATCAAGCGCAACCATCGCATCAATGCCGCCGGTACCCTCATCTTGGCGCAGGACGCTCCGTCCAAGGCCGTAAACATGACTGTAGATATCGACAGCGAGTGGGAGACAACGGACGTAGAACATAACATCGACCCGATATGGGACGGTAAGTACCCCACTTCCGTAGAAGAAGCCAAAGCGTGGATGGGCACAGAATCTTCCGGAGCTAACGCCAGCAGTGGCCGTGACCACGTATTCACCATCACCGCTGCCCGCCAGCTCGCTGCCCTGCATTATTTGATGAGTAACTATGTGGAAATGAACGTAACAAACGAGTACTACCAGTGTGCCACCTACAAGCTGGCAACAGATATCGACCTGAACGGAAAGGATTGGACTCCGATAGGATATGATCGTGTTATATCTGACTTTTACGGTGTTTTTGACGGTCAGGGCCATACTGTACGGGGAATGAACGCAACGGGTGATAATGTAAGCAGCAGTGGATTTTTTGCACGAGCCTCCGGCAGAAATACTATAATAAAGCATCTGAACATTAAAGGACGGGTTACTCCGGGGGTGACCAGTAATTGGGATATGGTAAATTGTGGAGGCATAGTTGGACGCATGTACAATGGTACTTGTATTGCCTTTTGTAGCTTCGAGGGCACGATTTCCGCTACACATCCTAATAATGGAAAAGTTCACGGCGGAGGCATTGCCGGACTAGTGGGAATCTCCGGTTCAGCCGGAAAAATCATCTCCTGCTACAGTGTGGTTACCGAAATGAGCCTTACCGGAACAGCTATCAAAGGCGGTATCGCCGGATATACTTATAATGACACCACAATACAAGGCTGCTACTGGCAGGAACTGGCGGGTATCAGGGATGACTCTCCTTGCGGTACAATCGAAAACGGAGGCGGCATCAACGTAGGATACAACGGTCATTTCACCGATGCCGTCGGGGCAAATGATTACGATGTCATCAATGCGATGAACACATACGGCGCCGATTACGACTACCAATGGCAAGCCGGCACGAACGGCAGTTATCCGGTGCTGGTGAAGAAAACAGTCAACTAAGCCTTGTGCTTTGCATTACCCTTGCAAGGTGCACAAAAGTATTCCCCTTTCCGGAGGACTTGTTTCCGCCAGAGGGGAGGATAGCACCCGAAGTTCTACCGACAGTACGTGACCATTCGGGTGACCGTTAATAAATACAATAACCTTATTCCGTTTCCGCTAAAGAAAGGAGTTAAACAAGGAAACGGCGAAACAAGAATGTACAACTTTTAAAATTTAAATTTATGGAAAGTATCAGCAAAATTAAATTAAAAAATCAGGCTGGAGCAATAACCATGCTAAAAGGATACGTAAAAGTGGCTTCAGATTCAGAAGCATACTACAAATGTGGTGCTACTGACAATTTTGACGTTGGACAAAGCGGTATGATTGACCTTAACGATCATATCGGAGATGCAGAAAAAAAGCAATCTCGTAAGGATGGGTATATATTCCCTGGTGATTTGGTGACCTCCTATGCTGCTATCAGCGCACACAGTGATGTATATGGTTCGACGTGGTTGACCTATGCCCCCCCATGCCAATCGCACCGCCGTATTTATTCTTTCCGGAGCTTTGTGGGACCTTAATGTAGCCTTCGAAGGATTTGAATAAATGATCGACTAGGAGGCAGGAAGTATTTTCATTAACTCCGAAGTCTGTTTTTCTTGTCGCTGACTCGGAAAAATGGACTTCGGTATATTCAAATACCAACACTTAGAAACAAGCAATTGCCGGAAGTGATGCAACTGCCTAAAGTAAAAACCATAAAAAACATCACACTTATGAAAAAGATACTCGTCATCATCAACAAAAACTGGGAAACGGAACCCGTGCTCAACGCCCTGACCAACCCCAAACTGCGTCCCGCCGCCTTACCATTCCCTGAAGTGATAAACACTCCGTGCGACGGAGACAACCGCATGAGCCAACCCCGTGCTGTCTTCTCCCTTCCCCGAGAAGGAGAAGAACCGTTGCAAGTCGTAGTCCGCTGCATCGAAGACCTTATGGCAACGGGAGTCAACACTTCGAGTTCCCTCGAAAAATACAAAGTGCTCCCGCAAGCCATTG
>ERZ809209.726-NODE-726-length-17501-cov-37.730196_pt1 | contig 17501 bp, 10 predicted proteins | sample MGYA00520514_ERZ809209 | MGnify/ENA primary metagenome ERZ809209 (study PRJEB31576, sample SAMEA3212657) | Homo sapiens | biome: human-gut; feature: human gut; material: fecal | place: Sweden | collected 2012 ...
GTACAAGGTGCTCTTTATACATATACCGAGGTTATTCTTAATATGCTTGGTCAATATGTATTTTTAACATCTGATAGTCCTCGTAGTTATATGATGACTACAAAACAACTTGAAGTTGATGATTTATTTATTAAAGATTCTTCTAAACATCGTACTTCAATTCGTGTTAAGACTTTTGGTTCTAATTATACACCTGCGGCTGTTGCAGCACATCCTAAATCGGTATTTATTTTCTCAGGTAATACTAAAAGTCGTGCAATAGGTGCTCCCGCAGTATCTGGACAAGAATCTATTCGAGGTCTTAAAAACACTATCGAAATTGATGGTTTTAAGGGTGAAAATATTACTCCGAATAAACCTACGACAACTAACTATTTTACTGATGCAGATTATGATGCTTATGTAAAAGATTTTGAAAGTCGAGTAGTTCCTTTTATTAATGATGCTATTTCTCGTGGATTAAATATTTATCTTCCGATGAATGGTATCAGTAGTAGATTAGCTACTCATGCTCCTCGTATATATTCTTATGTAACTGAATATTTAGATAATCTTGTTGCACGAAACAAATTTGTTCGTATAACAGATAATCCGATAAATGAAGAATCAAATGTTTTTCATTCTATCGAAAAGATTGTAAATAGTGATGTCTTTAAGTTTAATACTTTTGGACAAATTATATTCCAATTAAGAGATAATAGTGACGAGAATCTTGCTCAAATGAAAACTCGTCATAATCGAAAGTATTGGAATGGTAGAGCTATTTATGATGCAAAAGGTATTCCGACTGGTAAGGCGTTTCAGTTCTTGAATATTACTTATATTGAGAATGGTAAGAATATCACATTACCTGCTCATATTGCAAAGATAAATAATGTAGATGTTACAGAAGTTTATCGTAATATGATTGCACAAGTTCGTAATGAACCTTACGATGAAAATCTTGTTGCTAATACTGGTAATATTCGTGATTTCGTAACTGCTTATATTCGTTGGAACGCTACAACTGGTGTTGATAGTTTTGAAAATATTGCTAAAAGTATTTATGATACTAATATCAAAACTGATACAAGTGTCGTTACTACTTTCGATAGTTATTTAGCAGATTTAGTTCAAGAAGTATATAATCAGAAAGCTAATGATTGGATTAAACGTCGCAAAGCTGATGGTAAAGAATATACTCTTGATACTATCCCTACATTAAAGAAAGAAAGTTTGTTAAATAGCGCTCGTCAGCACGTTCTTGCTACTTACGATATTATGGATAATGATGGTGTTCGATTAAGTTTACTTAAAGTATTACTTAATCATACTATTTATAACCATAGTATGAACGCTATATTTAATGGTGATATTGAAGAATATAAAGATACAGTAGACCTCAATAAACGTGTAGCACAAGTTATTAAGAATGGTCTTAATTCTATTGATTCAATTCATAACGATACTCCTCGTAAAGTTGTTGTTATGGAAGATATGAATTTCAATAGTAATATTCTTGATAAAATGGGTATTCAAAATGAAGCTATTTTGGATGCTTATCGTGCTACTGCTACAATTAATGACTCTCAGTCTATTATGACTGATGTAGGTCTTATTAAACTTTTGAAAGCCACTGGTCGTTGGAATCCAAGTGAACCTTTGTATCAATATATTACTGATTTACAAGATCCGACTAAAACATTTAATCCTACATCTTACGCTAAGGTTGTAGAACAAGTTAAATTATTTGGTACAACTCGTCGTCGCCGTGGTGATTTTTATCATGCTCCGGCTGTAACTGGTAATGAAGTTGATATATTTGCTGATGAAGTAGATAGTATTCAAATAAAAGACTCAACTGTTGTTCTTTTTGAAAGTATGACACGAGGTAGTGCTATTGGTCAATTATATGATTGGATGATTCAAAATAATATTGACCAAGTTAGTCCTATTTCTGCTGTTAAAGTATCTGGTATTACACCAGTTAAAATTCATAATGACCAAGGTGGTCTTGATATTGAAGCACTAAATCGAGTAGATGATAGGTCTATTCTTTATATGCGAGATAGTGATTTTGTTATTCAACAAGATATTAAAGCTGATTTGCTTGATGAAACTACTATTTTAGGTGGTCAATTAGTTAAGCAGATTATGGAAGGTCTTGATTGGAATAATGCTATCTATGAATTAGACGGTAAAAAGGTTACTGGTAAAGAACTATTTGATGAATTTCAAAAGACATTAGCTACTAATATTCGTGAAGATGCTATGCAATTACTTTACGATATTGGTGGTATTGATGAAAATGGTGAAATTCGAACTAATGCTCGTGGTGCTATTCAAATTGATATAAATAAACTTGTTAATCGTTTTCAAGAAATTATATCGGATGATGTTGATGCTATAACTATTCGAAAAGCTCTTGAAATTAAAGAAGATGGTCTTCCGACTATGCCTTTATCTTATCCTGTTATTAAAAGTAAGTTAGAGAAGATACTTGCTTCTATGTTAAGTAAACAAGTTATTAATAAATATCTTCCCGGATTTCATGCTCCTATTCGAGCAGATATATTTACTGCAAGTAATGAGTTAATCAAACATAATGAGTTTTATTCTGATAAAGAACTTTATAATAAAACGATTGATGAACTTGTTGCTAATGGTTCTATTACATACGCTTCAAGTTTTATTGAAGAATGTAAACGAACTGGTAGAAGTCTTGAATTACAAGCTGAATATCGTGAGGATGGAAATTACCATTATGCAGAAGTTATAGTTAATCCGTGGAAAATGGATTTCTATAAAAATATTGGTACTGTTAAAACTATTACTAATGAAGATGGTACAACTAAGGATATTATAACTGTTGATATTGACAAACTTGATGTTGAAGCTCGTCGAATGATAGGTATTCGTATTCCTACCGAGGGTAAACAATCAATGGTTATATTTGAAGTTGTTGGTTTTCTTAATAATAATGCTACACAAGCTATATTCCCACAAAGTCTTGTTACTCGTACTGGCTGGGACTTCGATATTGACTCGATTTATGCCTACTATCGCAATGTAATTTTTGAGCAAGACAAATATATACCTGTCGAATTTAAGTCGAAATTTGATGCCTCGCAGGCCCAAATAGGGGGTAAATTCACACGGTCGGTATTTAAGCAAAAGTATATCGAATTAGCTACTACTCCGCAAGAATTTATTAATTTAACAAGTCATAATTTTAATGCTATTGTTAAGTGGATTAGCCGATATTATAATCCTAATTTAGTACCTACTAATGCAAATCAATCTCCTCTCAATAATATAATTGAATTAATTAAAGAGGATTTACAAGATGTTAAAAGTAATCCGGAATATACTAAGATTCTTAAATCTATTCTGCATAATTTACAGTATGGATTTGCAAAGAATTACGGTGATGTAAATAGTTTAGTTCGAGAGTATCTTGTTAATAAGCGAGATGGTGTTACTGAAGATTTTGGTAATTACACTCAAACTCAACGTGCTTATACTTCGGATTTATTAATTCGTGCTCATAAAGTAATCAATGATTTAATTAAGTTTGTTAAGAATGTTAATAGTCAATTAGCTACTATTGATATTTCTCCTGATACAATTAGTAATTTTGATACTATCAAATCAAAATTCCAATATCTTGTTGAGGATACTGATAAAACTATTGTTCCTCATTTAAGTACTATTCAAAGTAATATTGATAAGGCATTTAATGCTTTTACAAAAGACTTTGTTCAAAACGAGAGTATTTATGAATTGAATAGTAGAGAAGCTCGTGATAATCATTTGATTGATATTATTACAGCTGTTCTTTCTAATCCAAATCATGCTGAAGAAGTAAATAAACCTAATGGTATGGCTGAAATTCAAGCTGTATCTGACCGTGATAATGCTCTTTGGAATTATACTCTTAAAACTTTGAATCCTAATAATCTTATGGATAAGATTACTCTTAATAACATGAGTATGGGTTCAACAGTTCTTAAAGGTCATTCTGTTAATTTCGATACTTTAATTGCAACAATTTCTACTTTACATGGTAGATTACTTAAAGGTATTCGTCGTAAGATTAGTCTTAATTCTTTACCGATACCTAAGGGTTTTGCTGATAGAAGTGAAATGTACACTATAAGTGATAAAGGTGTACCTCGATTAACAAGTAAATATAAAGAATTTTTAGCTAAACGATATGGTGCTGAAAATATCCAATTATTACCGAAAGAAAATGCTCTTTGGGTTAATGATGTTTGGATTAATAATGATGCACTTAATGAACATTTGGATATTAGTGGTGAACGAGTTGAACTTCAAATGAATCAGTTTACTTCTGGTATTCTTGATGTTCTTAAAGCTGGACTTGGATTTAATCTTAATGTCCATACTTTAAGTGTAGCTCGTGCTATATCGTCTGGTGTTACTATCGAACTTTATAATGATAAACCTAATAGATTCACTAATGAGGATGCTTTTATTCATCAACCTGCTATTGTTGAAGCAGTTAATCGAATGGAAGTTCAATCATTAAGTCGTGGTAATTTTACAATTCTTGATGCTGTCGAAGCAATTCGTTCTGATTATAGTGTAGAACTTGCTAAGATTTATGCTGATTTAATTGTTAAAAAAGAAATTACTCCGGTTGAATCGCATGATGTTATAATGACTGTCGCAAGTGGTAAAAGTAAAACTAAAACTCTTACTGTTGGACAGCTTAATGAACTGAAAGATAAATTACCGAATATTACTATTAATGAAATTAGTGGTAAATATGGTTATCAAACTACTGAAGAATTATTAGATAATATCAAAAATCGTAATAATCGTACAGCAGATTGGTTATTACGTCAGATTAGCGTTCTTGGTAATTTTGTTGAATATAATGAAATTGCTACTAATTTGATTGACCTTAACTTTATGCTTAAAAGTGAAAGTAGGGTTGATAGTTTCTTTAAGGCTGACCAAAAAGAACGTAAACTTGCTGAATATTATTATCCAGTAAAAGCCTTAAAAGAACTTGTAAATGATAAATATAATCAAACACTTCGATTTATTGATGAATATATCGAAGAAAATGCTGGTAATCCTAAAGCAATAGATGCGATTAAAGCTGCTTTTACTCGTGAAAGTTCTGATGCTTTTAGAAGGCATTATAAACCAAAAGATGTTAAAGGTAATCCTCTTGCTGCGATTACTTATTTGGATATGAAAAGATTTCGTGCGGAACTTCCGAAACGAAATGATATTATGACACGTCGTGAACTTATTGAGGATTTAGCTGTTGGATATGAAACTCCTAATAAGGTAATTCTTGATAATGGTAAAGACATTATTGAAAGTATATTTGTTGGTTCATTTGAAGGTTATCTTGATGGCAATAAATTTAATGATACTGAAAATCAAAGTGCTTACGGAGTAATTCAAGCTCGTTATCAATATGCACATTGGTTAATGGCTAATGGTTTCGGTGATGTTTTCATTACTCGAAATCATTATATTGCTAATACGATTTTAGGTCAGATACTTCAACGTAAAAATTCGATTGATGAATCTACTTATAAATATGTTACTGATAGTATTATGAATTATCTCGTAAGTATTAACGGTGGATTAGATAATGGACTTGTTAAAGTTCTTCCTATTTTAACACCTGATAATACTCCGGAAATTCTTACTACATTGGGTATTCATACAAAAGAACAACTTAAAGAACAAAAACTTATCTTTAAGACTCTTTTAAATACTGTTAAAGATGGTTATACACCTGAAAGTTTTACTCAATACACTAAACTTTCACTTGCTCAACAAATTCAATTTATTCAAAAAGATAGTACATTAAGAGATTATATTGAGAAATCACCTGAATTTAGAGGCGATAACATATTTAAGTATTTAACAGTTCGTAAGAATAATCGTTCTGTACCTTATGATGTTATTAGAATCCAACGTGATGATAATGATGTCAATTCTTGGTCTAATATGACTGATAGTATTCTTCGTATGTGGGATAGTAAGATTCCTTATATTGCTCATACAATACGTCAGTTATTAGTTTATACTTATGTTACAGAAGGTTTTAATTATGCTTATAATGTTTCAAAATATATTCCAATTGAACTTATAAGCACTAATCGACCTAATGCAGAATATGATGCTTTATGTCGTGAAGTTCATTATCCTGACCCTTCTGTTAATCTTGGTAATTATGCAGAAAACTTAAGAAATGCTGAAAAAGCTGTATTTGATGGAAACGTAGATATTACACCTGTTATGAGTTTAATATCTCGTATGAAATCAGATATGAATCCAGTATTATTAAGTGATATACAAAAACGTTATCGTTGGGAAGCAAATAAGAATAAAGCTACTATTGGTTATGTTCAAAATGCTAACGGCGAAAATGTTGGTACTGGTTCTTATATTGATGAAAACGGTAATACTCAGAATTTCTATATTGAAACTGAAGCTCGATTAATTAATTCTGAATATGCTAATGCAGAATATGTAACTGAAAGGATTGCTCGTAGTAAGAATCGTGTATACAAACGATATGCAATTCCTACAAATACAAATAGTCCGTTGAAACAGATTTATGTATTCTTACCTGTTAATCCTTTACTTCGTAATGAAGCATCTTTAATGACTGGTGATATTAGTATTATACCTACTTATCAAGAAGGTATGATGGCACAAGTTCAAAAAGATGGTGAAACTATTATAACTGATAGGTTATCGGTTATTATAGATTCTGATGCTATTCATAAATTCATGTTAGCTATTGATGATAATGAATCAGTCCAAATGGATGAAAATTCAGATTTCAATGATGCTAATATGATTGAAACAGAAGATGCTGTTGATAGCACTATTGATGTTGAAACTGAAGATGTAATTGATACTGATGTTGCTTCTGTATCTGATACAGATTTTGAAGTATTAAATTCAATTGAAGTTACTACTCCTACATTCATCAATGTTGAACATACACATTCTTCTGCAAGTGATGTTATTTATAATGAATTAGAATCTTCTGCTTCATCTATTTTTATTACTACACAAGCAACTCATTCTTTTTATAAGGGTTATCATAAATCTGCAATTCAAGTAGATTATAACAAGTCTGCTTATGAAGAAGCTCTTCGTGTAGCTCCTATGTTAAAGAATGGTAATCTTTATATTAACGGTGACGTTCTGATTGATGCTAATAGAGATTTCAATTATTTGGATGATTGGACAAAAACTTTTATTAGTAATCTTTACAGAATTAATCCTATTATGACTTCGATTAGTACTGTCTTAAATGATGGTGTTGGTCGAATAGTTGCAGAAACATATATTGATGTTCCTCGTAGGAATATTAATATTTATGGTGATAATGAAAAATTATATTCTCGTGTTGTTCATGCTGACGTTCCTACAAGAGATGGTTTACGAAATTCTCTTGTTGTCGATTCTAATATTGCTATTGAAACTTTGAAAATTATGGATAGAATCCAGAAATTTTTGAATAATAACAATGTTGGAAATCGTGAGGAATTTATGAATATCTTAAAGTCCTTCGATGATGAAAGTTTTGAAGGTGGTATTCAAAGTGCTCTTGAAGAACGAGATATTGCTGCAATGAAAGCTACTTATAGTCGTTTGGCTAATTTAAGTAGTTCTGTTTATGATGCTATCAAGCAATTATGGGCTATTACCAAGGATTTGAATTACGAAGAAATTCGTTCAAATTATGGTGCGGCTCTTGATTATAAAGATAGACTTGTAATGATATTAAAACTTGCTTCGCATTTTAGTCCATATCTTACACTTGAAGAAATCAAAATTCAAGATACCGTTTATGATGCTGAAAGTGAAGAAGGTAAAGAATTATTTACTAAGGAATTTGGTGAATTAAATAATAATATAGCTCGACTTAAATCTCTTGCAACAAAAGTTGCTGGAATACGGTCTAATGTTATTCAATCTGTTAAAGATATGGTAACTTGGGCTGTAATTGATAAAAGTCGTAATCCTAAATATACTACTGCGTTTAGTAAGATTAAAGAATATCTTGCTTCACATAATGGTAGTCTTGAAGGATTTGATGCTAATAGTGTTGAAATAACAGAAGATGAATGGTTAGAAATTCAACATTTGTTATTTGAACTTGATAAGGATATTAATAAGACACAACTTTGGCTTGATTCTGCTTTTACAACTGGTATTACTCTAATTGATATTACTGGTAAAGCATGGGATGAAGCTAATTATAAAGCTAAGAAAGCAGCTCAACGCATTAATGATGAACTTGAAAGTGCACTTGAAGAATTCCAACCGGGACTTTCTAAAAATGCTCGTGCTCGTGAAAAGTTAATGCACAAATTTATTAATGAATATGGAGATTTAATTGGTAGTTATAAAACTGAAGGTCTTGGAGATTCGACTGGTACTTTACGAAAAGATATTCGTGATGCTATTTATAAGAATCTTTATACTGACAGTGGATTTGTTACAAGAGCTACTGCTGAAAAAACTCTTGAAATCATTGATGATATTATAAAGAAATATAACGAAAATCACACTTGGAACATTGTTCCATTAAGTGATACTGAAGCAGCTAAACATCTCGCTGAACTTACTGAATTAAGTAATCGTGAAAAACTTGTTTATTTACAAACTCACGACCTTATTGAACTTAGTCTTATTACTGATATTAGTGGTAAACGTGAAAACGTTCTTTATAAACTTGATTTTGGTAATACCCCAGTATCAGATGAATATGCAGCTTTAAGTGATAAAGAACAAAAATTACTCAATACTATTCGTAATCTTATTCAACGAACTATTCGTGAATATGACGGTAACTGGATTAACTATTATGGTAGATGGGATGAGGTAATGCCTTTTATTCCTCAAGCTACATTAGGTCAATCTGCTAAACAATTTGTTAGTATTCCTATGATTCATAAAGATAGGTATTATACTGACATTGATGGTACTAAACGATTTGTTACAAAAGCTCAAACTTTACAAGTTCCTAAACATATTCCTGTATTCAATATTCGTAAAAAGTACAAATCTGAAAGTTATACTGAATACGAAGCTCGAATCGTAGAATTATTTAATGAATGGTTTGATAAAAATAACAAACTTCCTATTACAGTTAAACCTTCAACTCTTCGTGAGATTAGACATTATAACGATGCTGTAATGCTTGAAAATAAAAAGTATAAAGCAAATGTGATGTCTTATGATATTGTTGATGTAATGAAAGGTTTTACACAAGAACTTTATAATCTTCGTGCAATTAATAATTTTGAAACTGATTATCAGCTTACGAAATATTTAATGAATGAACGTGGAGTTTCTGGTGTAGCACCTCGTGATATTATTAAAAATACGAATGAACAGTTAAATAATATGGAACGTCGTATTTTTAATTTTAGTAAATATAATAGTGCTCTCGATGTTTCTGCCGGTGCATTATTGCGTTATACTTCTATGACTTTCATGTATCTCAACTATACTGCTGGTATCACTAATATTCTCAAAGGTGTTACTGATATGATAGTTGAATCTACTGCTAATAACTTTGTTGAAAGCAAAGATATTATGAAATCAGGTTTGCGTGATGCTATTAAGACTATCCCTCATTTCTTACGCGATATTAATTCGACAAGAACTGATGATGTACTTGTAGCAATCATTAAAGATTTTGATGATATTTATCAAGATACTCGTGATGTAACATCTTCTGATACTGGAACTTCCTATTGGATTAAAGCTATGCGAATGGTTGATACTGTTGGTTATGCTCCTAATAATATGGGTGAGTTCATTATGCAATTTGGTATGTTACTTGCTGCTACACAATCTCATCGAGTAGTTGGTGGTAAAATTATGGCTTTCAATGATTTTTATAATGATAATCTTGAAAAGTTATTACAGGATGTTCTTACTAATGAACAATACGATAAATATCTTATTTTCAAAGAAGATTTGGATGCTGAAATAGCTCGTGAAGAAAAACGTACTTCAAAAGAGTATTTATGGAATCACGATTATGCTTCTCAATATCTTAAATCACATTATAATTTACTTTCTGATGAACAACGTAAGAAAATTGTTAATTCTCGAAAGACTGATAAAAAAGCTCAACGTGAAGCTTTTGATAAATACAATACTCTTCGTTCGGAACTTAAACTTGAAGATGGTCGTTTGAGTTTTAATCCTGAAAGTGGTCTTACAGAAGAAACTCTTTCGGAGTTCCGTGGTCGAGTTAAAGCTATTAACCAATCATTACATGGTATTTACAATCGTGTAGACAGAAATAGTTTACAAGATGCTGCTTTTGGTGATTTGTTAATGCAATTTAAGAAATGGGTTCGTCCTAATTTTGTTCGTTATTTCGGTCGTCGTTTCGGTCGTATATTTTATAATGAACAATTAGGTTCTTATGAAGTTCCTGTATTTAATCCTATGTTTGATATGTTTAGAAGTGGTAGTCAAGCCTTCAAAGATAGTCTTAATGATAACAATACTGTTATCGACTATATGAAAGGTATTGGTAATTTCTTCAAAGGTGTATCGAGTTGGTTACTTAATGTAGGATTCTATTATAATACTCTCCCTTTAAATGAACAGATAGCAACTATGAAATTTGCTCGTTTAATGGGTGCTTTAGCTTTCAGTGCTCTTGCTGCTATGACACTTGGTGCATTTAAGAAAGATGATGATGACGAAGATAATATTTTGTATCAGCACGCTATGTATGCTGCAACAACTTATTATCAACAAATGATTGAACCTATGCCAGTATTTGGTTGGATGGCTACAATAGAACAAACTGCAAATAGTTTGTTTGCTGGTCAGAAAACTTTACAATCTGCATATAAACTTGTTAATCTTACTATTCAAGGTCTTTGGGTTGATGATGATGAACTTATTTATGATAGAGGTATTTATAAGGGACAAGATAAACGTGCAGTTGCATTACGTCAAGCTGTTCCTGTTCTTCGTCAAATTAATAAGTTTAATAATCTCGGTGCTACTATGTCTTATTACAATATGTATAATCCTTTTGGTATTACATTTAGTGGTTTTAGAGATATGATTAGTCCGAAAGACAGCGATAACTACGAGGACGAATAGTTCAATAGAGTAAACACCGGATATTTGCCCGTGGTGGTGCTTTCCAGCCTGCTACGGGCATTATCTTTTGTCGATGATACATTTGTCTAACTGACAAAAAAAAGACCGTCAGAACGCCTGAAAATAGGCACTCTGACGGTCTGTCTGTATTACTTATTATGTTAGTAATATCGTTATTAATAATAACAACAATTATAGTAGCAATTAAAGTTGTAACATTGATAGCTCAGCCCTTCGGGCTTCGCTGACCCGGTGGGGCAGGAGGTTGCACGCCCACTTGTCACGTTTATTCGCCACCGTTTTCAACATCTTTCGGTTTATCAAAAAGATATTGATATGTTTCATTATTAATAACAGTAAATTCTTTATCAGTTAAAGCAATAATCCAATCTCCTTTATTAAGTCGAATTATATTCTCTCTAAACATAATAAACATCCAACCATCGGAAAAATGACAATATCTACAAAAATTAACACATTCTGAGATATTAGCACCATCCCATTGTACACTTAATAATCTAACATTTTTCTTTACATTTAGTCGCTTAATCATAAACTACCTTTTAAGACCATTAATAGCCCATTGAAGAACAAAACCCAGATGTCCCCAGATTTTATCTTTAATATCACGACGAGCTACACCACATCCCATATCATGGTCATAAGTTGAAGGGTCTACACAAGCAGCTATACCGACAGTATCGAATCCAGTTAGAGTAGTATCGCAAACAACTGTTGTCTTTTCACCAAGACATAAAGAATAACCTTCTTTTATGAAATTAAGTACATCACCTTCTTGAATTTTGTTAGGACTTAAAATCATATAATAAGCCTTTTCAAATACATCTTTTGGTGAAAAAGATTTATAGTTATCGGGATATATAACTTCATAACCTTCTTCAATAACATCATTAGGATTACGAGCACGATTTAAGTCATAAACTATTTCATTACCGTTAATCCTATAAGCTGGACGAGCTTTAATCAGTTTAACACCGATATAATAACGCTCATCTTGTAAAATATCTGATTCATTAAACATCTTATTTCGATTTATTACATTAGACCACTTTTACCAAAACCATTTTCACCACGTTCAGTTTTGCTTAGTTCATCTTTAGAAGATTTAATATCAAATACTGCACGTTTTTTTTCAACAATTACACCTTGTGCGAGTCTACTATTAGGAATAATAATATAACTAAAAGGTGTAGGATTTTGTACTATTATTCCACTGTTACCACGCCAGTCATTGTCCACAGTACCAAATTTAACATCTAATAGAGTAGTACTTGAAATACCACTACGAGGACGAATTTGCATTTCATCTTCTTCAGGTATTTCAGTATAAATATTAGTTTCAAATTTAACAGTTTTATATGGGAGAATGATATTAACTGCGCCAACATCATTTACTACCATATATTCCAGAAGAGTTTTTCCTTCAACTGGTTGATTTACTGCATGACGAATAGATTTATGAAGTGTATTAAAATCAATAACCCATTCGAGATTAGCATAATTCCTATCATACAAAGCACTTGTCACATATTTATCGCCACCTATTACAGCAGCAACATCTCTTTGACTAAAAGCTGGAAGATTAGGATTAAACATGGCTCGTAAATCGAAACCGGAAGCTCCAGTACTTTTATACTCTGGAACTTCCGTGTTATCGACATACAATCCTATAAGACTTTCTTTCATGCTATCTTATTCTTCAGATTGTGGGATTTCACTTACATCTGCGGTACGAATATTATACTCTTCTTCTCCAATATATTTTGCCATTTTAAGGAGATGACGTATAGGAATTGGTATTCTATCGTCACCTCCTTTCTTTCTAACACCAATAAAACATTTGGCATTAGTCATTCTACATTCTTCAGGTAATTGACTTGGATATTGAGCTAAAGCCCAACTTGCAAGCAAAGGAATAATTTCCCAACTACCAGAAGCACTTGAAATTTGACAATTATCAGAATCGAAGCTATTTACAGTACCATCAGAATATATAACTACTTCTGTAATCATTTAGGCACTTAAACGTTGAACTAATTTATTAAAGGCTGTCTGACCGAGTTTGAAAGAATTACCCTGCGTAATAGAATCGAATTTATTGAGATTATCTTTATATTCAATTCCATTATTAATATATGAAGTAACACCGTTATAAAGCCAAAGCATTGTACCGCGATGACTATCTTGTCCGGGGCCACGTTCAATATAATTAACCATAGCGTGTAACTGATTCTTCTTACGAGTAGAAATAACATCATTCTCATAAGGAATCTTACCAATACCACCGCATTTAGCAATAAATTCTTTCTGATTAGCATCACAAATTAAATCCGTGATATAATCAATCATCACATCATCATTAATCTTAATATTCTCAGCAGCTTCAAGAATCAGCTTAGCTTGTTCAGAATATTTAAGAGTGTCACGCATCATTTGAGCACCTATTGCTAAATTAGCTTTAACATTTTTAGTATGCTTAAATCGAACCATATTCTTACAATGATTCAAAGCAGCATTTAACGTATTGTTACATACAACACGAATATCAGTGAAACAAGCCTGAATACTACCACTTCCATCATGACTTGTAGTAAAAAGGATATATTTTTCCATTTCATCTTTTGCAATCTCATAAGTAGGAAGTTTAGCAGTAACAAAGATTCGTTCACCAATACCTAAAACACCAGCAGTCTGAATGATAACATCTTTTGGATTAATTACCATCTGACTTTTACAAACTTGATATATAAAATCCATAGCTTCTGTATTCTGAACAGGTTCATACCTACTACCAACAGTACCAAGAATTTTATAATTATCTTTACGATATGTAGCATATACATCATTTACGCGAGCACCCTTTTCCGGAATAATGATAACATCACCATTGGACATATGACAAGCATAATGATTATCTTCTTTTACTATATGTTTAGCTTCAGGAGGAATAAAACTTGCAAACATCGGAGCTAAAGCTACTTCATAATCCATATTAGCAATATGAATGATTTCATCAGGAGTTTTAGCTTCTTCAACGATAGTTCCAAGACCATGCCAAGGAACATCTTTCAACGAATAGAATGAATAAGTATTTCTATTAGAATTAAATTCAATATTCGCAGCCATAATTAAATTAGTTAATTTATATTACAATTCAATAATACGAATATGAGCAATGTCCTCATGTTCAGCACCAAGTTTGCTAAACAGAAGTTCTTTCCCATTTTCAGCATCTTCGAGATTCAAAAATGTAAAAGCTTCATTAGGGTCATTAATCCACTCTCCACCATCTTTGGTTACATTTTTAAGAAAATCTTGTTTCTCACCAACGATTACTTTTGTAATCAAATACTTTTTACTCATAGTTTAATTAATTTTAATTTGTTTAATGATAGACTACTTATATATAGCAGTTTCAGACGTAACAATCTCCATATCAATTTTATCCATAACATGAGCTATTCGTTCAGCACGAGCAATATCTTCGTCAGATTCACTGGATGCCTTAGCCCAATTATCAAGTTCCTTAATAGCTTTCTTATCAAATTTAACAGTATAAATATAATCATCACCTAATTTATCATGAATATACTTACCTACCTCTTTTGCTAAACTAATAGGAACATCAACTGTAATACTAATAGAAGCAATCTTATCTAATTCTTCTTTATGTTTCTCAACGAAGATATTATCTTCCGGCGGAAGAGGTGCTTCTGTTATATGAAGCAATGAAGTAATAATAGGGTCTAAAGCATTTTCATTAATTGAAACACTTTCTGACTCTTTTGTATAAACAGTAAAATCAGGAAATTTAAGACTATAATTACCAGATTTACCAACTTGACCAAATATATGTAAAGCATCAACAACTGAAGATTTAAGTCTACCAGCTATTTTATCAAAACTTACATTCCTATCACGAAGTCGTTTGATTTCATCTTTATTATAAGCAATATTAGCTTTTTGAGCATCAATTACTTGTCGATAAGCACGAAGTTTATCTTCAAGTTCACTTTCAGCAATAGCTAATTCTTCTGCAATTTCTTCCGTTATCTCGCCGTCATTCTCTTCTATCTGCGAAACAAGATAATCATATTTTTGCGCAATACCAAATAAATTACTCATAAATTGTCAAAATAATTTTTGTTCAACATAACCTTTTTTAACATTATAACCTTTTTCTTTACAGATATAAGTTAATTGTTTATGAATACTATCATATCCATCAGCAGTATTATCAAGATGAAAATCCCAACCAGTATAATTCTCTAAATCACACTCAGTTTTATCACCGGATGTATCATCCATTTTAGTATTACGGAGAACACGAATTGTAGTTAATTCAATTTCATTCTGACGAGCAAAATCTTTAATACAATTCAATTCAAATTGTTCTCGAATATCAGGAATAATAAAATAATCACAAGGAGTAGTTCTGATTCTATTTATAACATCATCAATAAACACTCTGTCATTATCAAATCTTAATAGTTTACCAAAATGAAGTAAACACTTACGATATGTCAGTTGTTCATCAATACCGTAACGATTAACAATATACGGAGATTTAGATAACTTAAAATAATGAGAATCTAATTGAGATACACTACAATTTGTAACAGCAGCTACAATACGTTTAAGCATTGTAGCCATAGGATATATCTTAACTTTACCAGCGAGCATACCTTCAAGGTATTCAGTAACATAAGTTTTACCTGTACCTTTTCTACCACTAATTAAAATTAATTTACCAGTCATATAATCTTAATTAATTATTTCTTCTGGAAAGTTAGCAAATACATTTTGTCTACCTTCTTGACCATGCAATACTCTTAAAGCAGCTTCTTTCTTAACTGCTAAAATAATACTACGTTTGAATAACTTATTATAAATTCTAACCATTTCACGAGCAACATATGAATTACCATCTGTCATACCGTGACGATTATTAATTTCAATAAGAAGTTCTTTAAGCGTTTTCTTCTCGCTTTCGCTCCTGCTCTCGTTCATATATATACTTTTTGTTATACTCATAAATAGTATTAAATGTTTCACCAGAAACACAACCATCATAATCAGGAAGTTCCTCTTTTATAATATTATCTATAATATTTGTAATAGCAATACAAATACCAAGATTTCTTAATTGAAGAGTACTACCTTCTTCAAAGAACTTGTCTTGTTCATCTTGTGGAACATTACATTTACTAAGAGCTTTAGCAAATACTTCTTGAAATTTTGAACGAGATATATAATTATTATTAGCCATAATAGTTTATTCAAAATAATTAATAATACGACCTGTTTCATTAGGGAATCTAACAGCAATATCTTTTGCAATCATTTTAGCAATTTCAATCATTTGAGGATGTGCAGCTTTATGATTACGAAGAGGAAGGAAACCTTTATTCTCAACGATAATAAGTTTAGGATAAACAGTTTCAAGATGTTCACCAATCCACATATCGAGAGTACCAGATACATAAATATCTGATTTAGTAGCAGTAGGAAGAACTGAACGAGCCAACTGAGCAGGTTCACCATCATTAGTTAATTCTTGATATATAGCTTCATTACCAGCAACAACATCATAAAATTTTTCTAATGAATCTTCATTCTTAAACGGTGGTTCAATTACACTAATATTTTTACCATATTTATAACCAAGTCTACCTTTAGCATAATTACACCAACGAGTACTTTCTTGCATAAAACTCATCTCACGATGACGAACGGCTTCATGCGTAATACCTCTATCGGTTGTAATTTTATAAGTAACATTATAAATCTCCGGCGCATTTGCAAGGATTTCAGCATCTGAAGCAATTCGAAGACTTGCATCAATACCATATTCAAGTTTAGCAATAATATCTTCATCATCAAACAATAAATGAGAAAACTCTTTACTTAAAAGAAGCATATTATAAAACAAATCATTAACTTCGCTTGGATGATAAATATCATTATAAATGGCTTTCATTTTACGACTATTACTCATAATATCAAGAAATACTCGATATGAAAAACCAATATAATTACCAAGATAAGACCAACGAATATAAGGACTTAATTTAACAAATTCTCGAACAACACGATTTGGAATTGAAGTAACATTAAAATAAACATATTCATGTTCAAATATAGCAGTATGACCATCAATAAGTCTATTTCTACAAAAAGTTTCAGCTGAATCAGGTTTGATACTATCTTCTTGTTTAGTACAAACTTTACCGATTAATTCAATCTTTCTAAGACCTCGGTAATCACAAAATTCGATTGTAGGTTCTACAACATTCATAGCTTTAATTGTATTAGTTCAGACGCGACAAGTGGGCGTGCAACCTCCT
>ERZ809209.739-NODE-739-length-17380-cov-6.224589_pt1 | contig 17380 bp, 10 predicted proteins | sample MGYA00520514_ERZ809209 | MGnify/ENA primary metagenome ERZ809209 (study PRJEB31576, sample SAMEA3212657) | Homo sapiens | biome: human-gut; feature: human gut; material: fecal | place: Sweden | collected 2012 ...
TAATTTGATGCAAGTGCTTCACGGGTACGTTGTGAAATCAGATTGCGTTCGATTTCTGCACTTAGGCTAAAAGCGAAGGCCAGAATTTTACTATTGATATTATTCCCTAATTCATAGCGTTCTTTGACTGTAAGGACGATAATATCCCGTTCCATACATTGGTGAAGGAAGCTCATGACTTGCATCAAATTACGTCCAAGCCTTGATAGTTCTGTTGTTACAAGCGTGTCTCCTTTACGAATTTGTTTTAATAATCTGCCAAGTTGGCGATCCGATACACTTGTTGTTCCGCTGATTGTTTCGTCTACCCAACGTTCGATACGGAAACCTTTCGCTTTTGAATAGTTTTCAATCTCGAAGCGTTGATTTTCAGTACTTTGTTTATCCGTACTGACTCTTACATAACCGTATATCATACTATCTGAATATTAAATGAATAACTAAAGATACTTCAGAAATAGAAATGAAGGAGGGGATTAGTATTTACCAACTTTTTTTATTGTCGTGTGATTATAAGAGTGCATTCCCTCTACAAAGGTGGATATAATAATTTAAACGAAACAGCCTCTGAAAGTAAAAATTAAATTAAATTTTACGCAGTGAAAGGGGAAAGGAGTACATTTGCCGGAAAGAATAGTAGGATATGAAGAAATTATTGTCGCTGCCGCCTAACTTGGTTGGCAGTTTTCACGAGATAGCTAATGCCGATCCGGCAGACTGGTTTTGTACGTCCGATCCTATAGGTGCCCGTCTGGGATCGGGTGGAGGAACAACTTGGTTACTTGAGGCTTGCCGCCGGGATGACGATACTGCTGGAACGTTGTCGACAGGAGAATGGCTGGCGCGTGAAAAGCGGATTTTATTGCATGCCGGAGGGCAGAGCCGGCGTTTGCCCGGGTATGCACCTTCGGGCAAGATATTGACACCGATTCCGGTGTTCCGGTGGGCGAGGGGACAGAAATTATCTCAGAATCTCCTTTCGCTTCAACTTCCGTTGTATGAGGAGATCATGCGCAAGGCGCCGGATTCGCTGCATACGCTGATTGCCAGTGGCGATGTTTATCTGCGTAACAGCGAGCCGTTGCAAGAGATTCCTGAGGCTGATGTTGTCTGTTATGGTTTGTGGGTGGATCCTGCACTCGCCACTCGCCACGGGGTCTTCGTGTCGGACCGCAAATCTCCTGACCAGCTCGATTTCATGCTTCAAAAGCCCACTCTCGATGAGTTGGGACGGCTGGCGGGGACGCATCTCTTCCTGATGGATATAGGTGTCTGGCTGCTCAGTGACCGGGCGGTGGAACTCCTGATGAAGCATTCCTACGAATCGGATGGAAAACAGATGAAGGAATATGATCTGTATTCTGAGTTTGGTCTTGCTCTTGGGAGGCATCCACGTATAACTGACGAAGAACTGAATGCGTTGACTGTCGCTATCTTACCTTTGCCGGGTGGTGAGTTTTATCATTATGGTACAAGCCGGGAGTTGATTTCCTCGACGCTGTCGGTGCAGAATCTTGTGCGCGATCAGCGGGCGATCATGCAGCGTAAGGTGAAACCACATCCTGCCATGTTTGTTCAGAATGCCGAAGTTTTTTGTTCGCTGACCTCTGATAATTCAGAACTGTGGGTCGAAAACAGTTTTGTCGGGAAACGATGGACGCTTGCCGATCGGCATGTGATTACGGGTGTTCCGGTGAACGATTGGGAGTTACACGTTCCTTCCGGTGTGTGCATTGATGTCGTGCCTGTCGGTGATGAAGGATGGGTGGCACGCCCGTATGGTTTCAATGATACTTTCAAAGGAAATACGGCGAATGAATCTACTCTCTTTATGGGGCGTTCCATAGTGGAATGGTCTGCGGAGCGGGGTATCAATTTGCCGGCCTGTGCCGACATACAGAATGCGGCCTTATTCCCTGTCTGCCGGAGTATGGACGAGTTGGGGGCTGTGTTACGTTGGATGGTATCTGAACCTTATCTGGATGAAGGACGCAAGGTGTGGGAAGTAGCTGAAAAGATGTCTGCAAACAGGCTTTCTGATTGTGCAAATCTCCGCCGCCTGTTTGCCCAGCGCGAAGCGTTCAGGAAGAAAAACTGGTCGATGCTTGCTGCCAATCATGACAAAAGTATTTTCTATCAGTTGGATCTGGCGGATGCTGCCTCCGAATTTGTTGCCGGAGGAATTATGTTGCCTAAGGGTTTACCAGCGGATGCTCCGCTGATGAAACGTGTGCATGACCATATGTTTCGTGCTCGTGTGCTGCAACTTTCAGGAGATGAACGGGGCATGGTGGAACAGCAGCAGGCATTCTCGCTGTTGCGTGAAGGTTGGATCAGTACGATTGCTGATGAGAAACAGATGCCTCGTCTTAATGTCTATCGCGATCAGATTGTTTGGGGGCGCAGTCCCGTGCGTATCGATTTGGCAGGAGGATGGACGGATACACCTCCCTACTGCATGTATGCCGGTGGTAATGTCGTAAATGTGGCGATCGAGTTGAACGGTCAACCTCCTTTGCAGGTCTATGTGAAACCGGCTCGCGAGTCTCGTATCATTCTTCGTTCCATCGATATCGGGGCGATGGAGTGCATTTCGACTTGGGACGAACTGCGTGATTTCAACAAGGTCGGCTCTCCTTTCTCCATCCCGAAAGCGGCGTTGGCTTTGGCCGGGTTTATACCCGAATTCTCAGCAGGCTGCTATGTTTCGTTGGAAGAGCAACTGAAAGCATTCGGATGCGGGTTGGAAGTGACGTTGTTGGCTGCGATTCCTGCCGGTTCTGGCCTGGGAACCAGTTCGATTCTTGCGGCTACGGTATTGGGTGCATTGTCGGATTTTTGTGGCTTGGCGTGGGATAAGAACGAGATTGGTAACCGGACGCTGATCCTTGAGCAGTTGCTCACGACCGGAGGAGGCTGGCAAGATCAGTATGGAGGGGTGTTACATGGATTGAAACTGTTGCAGACGGGTGAGGGTTTCCACCAGAATCCGTCGGTGCGCTGGCTTCCGGAATATCTTTTTACCGAACCGGAGTATCGTGTCTGCCACCTGCTTTACTACACGGGAATTACCCGTACGGCGAAGGATATCCTTGCTGAAATCGTACGTGGAATGTTCTTGAACAGTGGTTCCCATCTTCGTCTGCTTTCTGAAATGAAAGTGCATGCATTGGATATGTACGAGGCAATCCTTAGGGGTGATTTCGCTTCATACGGGCGATTGGTCGGTAAGAGTTGGGAACAAAATAAGGCACTTGATGCCGGGACAAATCCGCCTGCTGTGGAACGGCTCATTTCTCGCATCAAGGATTATGCATTAGGCTATAAACTTCCTGGTGCTGGCGGAGGTGGCTATCTTTATATCGTAGCCAAAGACCCGGAAGCCTCTTTGCAGATCCGCCGCCTTCTCACGGCAGATCCGCAGAATGACAATGCCCGTTTTGTCGAAATGAGCTTGTCGGATAAGGGATTGCAGGTGAGTAGATCGTAATCCGAAAATCGCAATCCGGATTCTGGATTGCGATTTTCGGATTACGTTTCAGATCTCGGCGACGGAGGGATTGCATATTCCTTGATGATCAGATATCCGCATCCCCCGATGAAAGCGAGGAAGATGAATGCTACCAAAATCAGTAATTTCTTGGGAGAGGAAGCTTTGAGAGGAACAGTTGCCGGTTCGATAATGGTGTAGACCGGTGTCTGTTCCTGTACTCGGAGTTTATCCTGTTCGAGCTTTTGCGCTAACGTGTTATATACATTGAACGTAAGAGTCATTTCGTTGCGTAAACGCTCTTGCTCGGTGCGGTAACTGGCGGAGATAATGTTCTTGTTACCGTCTTCAAAAGCTGCATAAGCCTGCTGTGCTTTGTAATAGGCACTGCGGGATTCTTTTAGCACTTTTTCTGTAAATTCCAGATCTTTCTTTGCTTTCTGCGTCCGGTAATGTGTGATATAGGTCTGTAACTTTATCACGATACTGTGCGCCACGTCTGCTGAGATCAGCGGGTCTTGCATGCTGACACCGAGAGTAACGACTTGTGTTTTTTTATCGACATAGACGGTGATGCGCTGGCGTAGGTTTTTCAGTACATCCTCTTGCTTGTGGGTGAGTTGGAAGGGATTGAGATCTCCATCGTTCTCTTCGTTACCGGAGAAGAACGAACGGAGGGCTGCTATTCCTTTTAGGGGCGCTTTCATAAGGATGCTCCACCAAGCGAAGCGCTGATGGCCGGCTATGTAATCATATAGAGTAGTCGTGTACTTTTTCTCCTTGTCGGTTACCTTTTCGGGAAAGAGCTCCAACAGAAAAGGTGTACTGTGCACAATATCAGGATAGAGGTTGGGTGACAAAGCATCCTGGCCGGAGGCTGAACCGAGGTCTATTCCTGCCATGGCTGCCAGTCCGCCGAGGTTGCTCATCTTGCTTGTGGCATCGGTGGTTTCGGGAGCCAGTTTCACCGTTGTGGTGAATTCTTTGGGTATGCTGAAAGCAATGATGAGTCCCGCCACTGTTGCAATTCCGCAGCATTTTATGAAGAAACGTCGTTTTTTCCACAGGTAGCCGGAGAGGGCGATCAAATCGATCTCCGATTGTGGAGACGATGGGGTATGATTGTTCTTGTCCATTTATTTACTTTAAAAGATTGATCATTGATGTTATCATTGCTGCCATTGAGGTGACGGAACTGCCGACACTCATGATTTCTGCCAGGCTTGCTCGGCGGTCGCGTTGTGTCTTGGCGGGGACTACGATTTCGCAGCCAGGCTCGACTTTGGGGTAACGTTTGAAGAAAATCATTTTACGTTGTGTGGTCGCCACTTTTCCGTTCATGTAGATAACGATGGGATATTTGCGGGCAATGTCGTTGTAGCCGCCAGCCTGTGAGAGACAGTCACGGACGTCCATTCCTTTTGTATAGGTCACACTGTTAGGATAGGTAACGGAACCGCTCACCTTCACCGTACTTTGCTGTTGGGGGATGTAAAGCACATCTCCGTCGCGTAACACTAGGTCGTCGGCACTTCCCGGATGGGCGAGCGCTTTTTGTAGGTCGATGCCTACGGGATACTCCTTCAGGTTGGCAAGCGAAACAGAGATCGAGTCACGGCTTTGCTTGCTATTGTTACTTAATTGCAAGAGAGTTTCGATTTGGCGCAACTCATCTGTCGTCAGTTTACGTTTTAGACTGGCTCCCCGCACATAGGCGTCTGGAGTGATGCCGCTCGATTGTGCAATCAGTTCGCTTAAACGCGTATTCTTTTTCTTTAAAGTATAGTTGCCGGCAAAAGTAATCTCGCCTCCGACTTTCACTACTTGTTGCTTTTGGTAACCAGGTGAGAAACGGACGAATACTTCGTCGAATGGTTCGAGGGTGAAAAGCGTATCGCCGGAGGTTACTGCCAGTCCTTCGTCGAGGGTGAAGTTAAATGTCTCGGCTGTCTGGTTACTGCTCCGGGTGGCGGACGGATCTTTGAGCCGTCGTGCCACTTCTACGTTGATGATTGAGGCTGCTTCGCGCAGGCCGCCGGCGAAGACGATAACATCCTCTACTGTCAGATTCTTGCGGAAGGGCAATACGGTATCGGGAGCGTTGACTGCTCCGCTCACTTTGACGGTATAAGGTTCATGGAGGTCAAACAGGGAAGGGATATATAGTTGGTCCTCCTTCTGTAGTTCGATGTCAGGAACCTTCTCGTTCAAAATGTCTACAATATTGATGGCGATAACCGAACTGGTGAAGTCTGGGTTGAGCCTTGTGATCTGTGCGCGTCCTACAAATTCGTCTCCTTTAAGTCCCGAAGCCTGTTCTATCAATTGTTTGACAGTATGTACGTCCGGACTCAACTCATATTCGCCAGGACGCCAGACTGCACCGGAAATGATGATTCGGTTATCGTAGTAGGGGATGACTGAATCCACCATCAGCGAATCGCCGTCTTGCAGCACAAATGTTTGGAATTGTTCTTCGTTAACTGTGGCAATCTTGTAGCGGTCGCCGGCTTTGCGTTTCACTCGTATACTGCCAGTGTAGGCATCCCCTGTAAAACCACCTGCCATGTCGAGCAGGTCGTCAAGTGTCTCTCCTCGTCGAAGTTCGTATGTACGGTCTCTTTTCACTTTACCACCGGCGGTGACAAGCTGTTCGTAGGGACCGATAATGATCATGTCGTTGTCTTCCAGACGTATATTCGTTTCATATTTACCATTCAGCAGATAGTCGTATACATCGAGGCTGGCGATCTCTTTGCTGTTCCGGTATACTTTTATGTTTCTCAGTGATCCGATATCGTTTACTCCTCCTGCTGCATAAAGGGCGTTGAAAAGCGTGGCGAGAGATGAGAGTGTATAGGTCCCGGGTGCGACGGCTTCGCCGACAATATTGACTTTAATGCTGCGAATTTGCCCCAGTCCGACAGAAACGAATGTGTTAGGTTGACTGCCGTCAAGCGTTGCCATGATTTTACCCAATTCCTGCCGGATGCGATTCTCTGCCGCTTCGATAGTCAGTCCGCTTAGGGATACGGGACCGACATTGGGGATCAAGATCGTTCCGTCGGGAGAAATACTGAGTTTCAAGTTCAGTTCCGAATCTCCCCATACATTGATCAGCAACTCGTCTCCTGCTGATAGAACATAATTTTTAGGCGTCGGCATATTCAGATCCGGTTCGAATGTCAAATTCTTATCGGAAAAGATCTCACGCCCAAAAACAATATTTTCCAAAGGCTGCTTCGGTTTATGTTCGTCGCGTTGCTCCGTCAGTGGGAGTAGTGCTTGCTGAGTAGGATGGGAACGGTCGGATACGGTATTTTCTGTAGCAGGCTTAATGATTTGGTTGATACCGGTTTGTTCTGTCCTGTGTTTGGCTATTTCTCTTTGTATTTGTTCCTCTGTCATCCCGGCAGCACGGGCTTTATCAATTAATTCCTGTGGGATTTGTGCCTGTATGGCAATTGATATTAGCAGGAGCAGGAATCCAATGATACATTGTGGCAGATACCGTTGTCTTGTCCTTTGACGACCTAACGGCTTTCGATGGCATAATACAGCTTGCTTTTTGTCAAGATTTTTCATATTACTTTTTCTATTGTTTGAACGATTCGTTGGCTTGCAGTTCCGTCTCCATAGGGGTTTACTGCTTGGCTCATACGGTTATAATAGGTATTGTCATCCAGTAAGTGGGACACTTCAGTTACAATCCGGGCGTAATCTGTTCCTACTAACTTCACTGTCCCTGCGTCAAGTGCTTCCGGCCGTTCTGTTGTGTCACGCATGACAAGCACCGGTTTTCCCAAACCCGGAGCCTCTTCTTGTATGCCTCCGCTATCGGTTAGGACAAGTGTCGACTTCTCCATTAGATAGACGAAAGGAAGATACTCCAAAGGCTCTATAAAGAACAGGTTAGGGAGATAAGCATTTCCGAATATTTCGTGAATGGGCTTCCTTACATTTGGGTTCAAGTACATAGGGTAGACAAAGTCTACCTCCGCATACTGCTCTGCCAGAGTCTTTATTGCCCGGCATATTTGGATAAATCCATCGCCGAAGTTTTCCCGGCGATGACCTGTTATTAAAACCAGTTTGCGGCTGTTTTGTTCGGCAAGTGGAGTTGTTTCATAACCTGCAGACATCAGTTCGGTGTCAAGTTGCTTAAGTAGGGTATTCATTTCTTCCGGCCAAGGACTGTAGATGTTGTGCGTGCGTAACCCTGCTTCTACATGACCGACCGGTATTTGTTGGTAGAAGGCCGCGAGTGCTGAAGCTGTCGAAGTTGTGGTATCTCCATGGACCAGGACGATATCTGGTTTCGCTTCCTGCAGAACTCCTCTCATTCCTGTCAGTACCCGGGCTGTTATATCGTATAGGTCCTGTCCTTGCCTCATTATGTTGAGATCGTAATCGGGTCGGATATTAAAAAGCTTTAGGACTTGGTCCAGCATTTTCCTGTGTTGTCCGGTAACACAGACGATGGTTTCAAATTTATTTTTTTTCTGTTGGAAAGCTTTTACTAATGGTGCCATTTTAATTGCTTCAGGACGGGTTCCGAAGACGAGCATTATTTTCTTCATGTTGTTTCTGTTTAGATTTTTCCAGTCTTGACCAGTATCAAGAATTTAATTAAATGTATTTGTCGTTTGATGCGTGAAGGTTGTTTCAATAGGCGGTATGCAAATTCGAGATTGTGCTTTATCCACCATTCGGGTGCTCGTTTCACGTTCCCTGTATAGACGTCGAAACTTCCTCCTAACCCTTGGTAAATTGCGGGATGTGCCTGATACATTTTTTCCATCAATAACTCTTGTTTGGGTGATCCCATTGCAACGAATATGACATCCGGCTGTTTTGTCTTGATGTCTTCGATCAGTTCTTCCTGTTCTGTCTCTGTTTGTATGTATCCGTTACGGTACCCCGTTATCTGTATTCCGGGAAAGTCTTCTTTCAATCGGGAGATGGTCTTCTCTATTACGGGCTGTTTACTCCCGACCAAGTAGAAGGTTTTTTCTTTTTGATACAGAGCTGCTATAATCTTCAACCACAGTTCGCATCCCGCGATCTTGACGGCATCCACGGCTCCGTGCTGCCGCACTGCCATAACTGCTCCTATGCCATCGCAATATCCAATATTCCTGTTCACAATATCTTGTATTTGCTCGTTCGCATGCAGTATCTTCTCCGCATTTATCGCTACTAATATCCCTTTATGTTCCTCCACATATTCCAGCAAACTGGAATCTGAGGGAAAGGGGTGGACTTTTATTCCGTTTAGTTGTATTCTGTTGTCGTTCATGATTGTTGCATTAATTGTCCGAATTTTTTGGTCTGAATACCTTCTTTGATTATTCTGGCAGGATTACCGGCTACGATGCAGTTGGCAGGTATATCTTTTGTAACGACAGATCCGCTTCCGACAATTACGTTATCGTTAACTTTTACTCCACACATGATGATCGCATTTACGCCAATAAAGCAACGTTTACCAATGTAGGTGTCGGCTTTAGCAGGTTTGGAAAAGTCATGAGCTAAAATAACAGCTCCAGATGCAATGAAGCTTTCTTCTCCAATGTGTACTCCTTTGGGATTACTTTTATCGAGTTTGGCACCAAATGAGAGTTTTGCGCTTTTATCAATATTCATTTGATAGATTCGTGTATAAATAAAATGCATCCCGAAGATGATACAGTCTCTGATTATTTCTCTGATTTTTACTATCATAGTTATTGTTTTAAGCTGGAGATGTCAATCCATTTACTCATTTGATCTGTCAGTTCTGGGGTAATATTACTGATGACGTCTGGAGTAAAAGTCATTTCTCCAAAGATAGGGGATCCGTTGATAAGATATAAATCTACTCTAACGAAAGGAAAGGGTTCAGATAAACGTGAAGCAATTGATATCATTTCTTCTAATGCGCCTGGACGAGGAATTATATCTGATATCGGACAGCGAGAATTTACAAATTCAGGATAGGCATTCCAATCCATGTCATAAACCATAACCGAATAATTATGTGTGTTTTCTTCCCTGTCTGAATAAATAACGACATATTTAGGAACTCCATTAAAGCAAAAAAATTTGTAATCGATGAGTGATTGTTCGCTTTTTTTTGTCTGCTCCATAAATTTTTCTGCAATAATAAGAGGTTCTATCTGTGTATAATGCAATTGTCCGGTTAATTCTCCATATGGAAATTTTAACCATTTATTTAATTTATGATTTGTCTCTTTTATATTTAGGATATTTTTATCCTTTACTATAATATTTGTTGCACAGCTATTTGTCGTTTTTAATACAAAGGATTTAGGCAATAGGCTATAGTCGATTTCTATAGCTGAATTGTATATACCATAAATTTTGTTTACATATTGTTCTCCGCATCTATCAATCACATATTCTCTTACTCTGTATTTGTCGGCTAATTTACTCCACATAGAAGTGTCAGAATAAAGTGATAGCCATAGAATTTTTTCCATAAATGACTGTGGCTTCTTTAGATTGGGGAACTTTTTATAATCTTTACAATATCTGATCTTCCAAATTATATTGGGAAATTTCTTTAATAAAGGGGAGAATGGAGTTGCAATTTTTATAAGAACTGACTTGATAAAAATATTCATATGAATTTTTATTGATTAATATATGTTGAATTATAGATTGAATTTAGAAAAATGTAGTTCTATTTTTCTAATGATTGATATAGATGATCCAATTGTTTTTCTATTGCTGGAGGATAGAATTTTTCTGCTTTCTTTCCAGATTGATGTCCCATTTCTGAAAGATATTCTGGATGATCGATTAAAAATAGGATTGCTTCGTAAAGTTGTTTCTTATTTCCAGGTTCAATAAGAATACCGTTAACATTGTTTTCAACAAGATCTGTAATACCTCCAACTGGTGTTGCAATTATGGGCAGTTGGTAGGACATGGCTTCAAGAATGGATATACCAAATGATTCAAAAATAGAAGGATGGACAAATATGTCAGCAGTTCGGAATAATTTTTCTTTTCTTTCATTGTCTACCCATCCATGGTATTTGATAAAAGAAGAAAGTTGATGTTGCTGTATGAATTCATTCATAGTTTTTGTATCTCCTGTACCTCCAATATGGTAGATAATTTTGTTTTGCAACATTTCTTTGTTTTTCGCAAAACATTCTAATACATCAAATATTCCTTTTCTACTATCTATAGCTCCAATGAAAAGAAGATGGAGCTTTTGGTCGTTCTTTTTAATGGGACCAACACTGGGCTTATAGGTGACATTGGGAAGGAGAAAAATATTATTATTGAGTTTTTGTTCTTTTAAATAATCGATAAAATAATTAGAAACAGTCACCAATACATCTGCTTTATGGCAGACAAATCGAACAAAAGATTGGTGATTCTCGTAGAATTGTTCAAATTTTGCTCCATGTATATGTAAAATGACTTTTTTTCTGAAAACTTTAGCACAAAATACATAAATCGATTGACGATAAAAATCAGTAAATGATGCTGTATGTATATGCACAATTCGGATTGGTTTGAATATACAATAATAGCAACATCGTAATAAGGCAGATATGCTTAATGCTGTTTTCTTAAACAGATTTCCTTCTTGATGTGAAGCAATGAAATTAAATTTCTTGAACATCTTTGAATAAGATTGTATGAGGATTGCAATCCCTCCTTTGCCGTTTGTGTCAGTTCCTATAGTTAGGATATTTTTACTTTTATTGGATATCATGATTAAAATAAAGATGATTACTAATTACCCAGTAAACTCCTAACAGTGGAGCTAATTGAGTTGAAAAAAAAGCATGTCCTGCTGTATAGGCGATTCCTAACCATAGTATACTTCCTATACTTGTTATAAATGATAAAGAATTCCGACTTCTTTTTATAAAAAAAGGTCGGATGAACTGGAATACTAAAAAAAGTTGTGCAAGGATGATAAGTCCTCCCAGAACAAATCCGAAGGATAATATGATATCGTAAAAATCAGATTCTATATTTTTTACTTTTTCTTCTGGGTCGTATATGCTTGCTACGGCAAATCGTCCTCCTGAAATACCCTTACCCAAAAGAACCTCTGTTAAGTTGAATTCAGAAATAACTTGTTTACCGGTATTGATCAATTGCTCTCTTGATGATACTAACGAATTAGCTGAAAAGCGTTCAAGTGTAAAATTATCATATTGAATAATAGTTTCATATGTTATGATAGCAGAATATACGATAGCGATTGACATACAAAATATTATAAGTATCCGGGTTTGCCATCGGAGCTGAATAAGGCTGTCTTTGAAAAAAAAGAAATAGCCTAAGAAAAGTCCCCAATCTGCCAGAATTCCAATAATACCGACACGAGAACCGATAAGAATTGTTCCGACTGATGCAATAAATGTCAGTAAAAAATAAAATACATTCCGTTTGTAAAAGGAATACCAAATACAAAGTAATACAGCTAGAACCATATATACTCCCAATGCATTGCCGTCTGCGTAATATCCAGAGTATCCGAATCCAAATTTATCACTGTATGAAAGAATCCCGGTTTGTGTAATCATAGAGAATATATTAATTGCACCTATAAGTGAAGTTGTATAAACAACAAGTCTGATTAATTTCTCAAGGCTGAATATTTTACGGTAATAATAAAAATAAAAAAGGATGCAGAAGGTGTAGATAAACTTGAATAGATAGTCTATGTCCATTGCTGCATCTATATATTTTCCTGTAAAAGACCAGATAGCAAATGCCATTGAAATTAGGATTGTAATAATCCAAAATAAGAGAGTTAATAATGTGCTTAAATTTTTTAGTAAAAACTTCATAGTTAGGCATAATATGAATCCTCTAAAAGCTATTCCGATTGGTAAATGCACTCCTTTAAATTCCTGGATGTATCCATTTGCTGAGTCAAAAAAAATAGAAATGAAAAATAATATAAAAGGAAGTACTTGTATATAGAAGTTGTCTATGCTTATGGAGATAGGCTTAGCTATTGTAAATGTTTTCATATTCTTCCGTTATGTGTTTAATTGTAAACCTCTTGGCATTTGCAATGCCTCGTAAAATTAATTTTTCCCTATATTTATCATCTGAGATAAGTTTTTGAAATCCTTTTCTAATGGAGCTTACATCATAAGGATTGATATAGTGGGCTGTATTTGCTGCTATTTCTGGGATAGAAGTTATTTTGCTGGTTAGTAAAACTCTTCCAGTAGCATTGGCCTCTATTATAGGCATTCCAAAACCTTCATATAAAGAAGGAAAACTGACGATGTCACATTCTTGGTATAATCTAATGATATTTTGAAAGGGAATATCCAAATAATTTTTATATTGGATATGATTCTTTTTTAATTGCTCTATATGTTCTTGTTTTAAAATCCCTACAATGATTAGTGTACAGGGTATATTGCGTAATGCTTTTATTGTGCGTAGCAGATTTTTGCGCATGCCTGTTCCAATATGGAGGATATGAGGATTTTCTTTTCGGAATTCTTTTGGGTGAAAATGAATAACTTCATTATAGGGATTATAGACAATGCTGATTTTATTTTTTACTCTTGGAGTTATCTGTTTGATTTCATTCGCTGTATATTGGGAAATACAGGTGATATGTTTGGCAAAATGATTAGGCAGAATGAGCCAGAACCATTTTCTAATAAATCGCTTTAGGAAAGATGATGATTGTAATAGAGTTCCTGTATCATGCCAAGTGAGAATTACATTACCTTTTAAAAATAGAGAGATATAAGCTATCTCAGGTGAAAAAATGTGATTGATATCTCCTTGGTGTTTTTGAGCGAACCTAATATTTCGAATGATTCCTTTCCAGGTATTTCCGTGTTCAGGCAAAGTAATAACTTTTAATCCTGATATTCGGGATACAAGCGAATATGCCAGTTCTTCTATACTGTTAAGTCCTGTCGACTTTTTACGTAAAAATAAGGCCTTTGAACACATTGTTATGATTTTGTAGTTTGAATGGTACGAATTGCTTTTTTGTAAATAAGAGAACGCTCAGCCGTCTTTAGTCCGACTGTCAATAGTACGATGGTGGTTGAACTTACAGTAATAATACATATAAGTATAAATCCGGTGAATGTGTCAGGAATATATTGGGACAGCCCTGTCGGAATAATAGCTGCAAGTATGAAGACTAAGAGACTTCGACCAATCACTTCTATGATGAAGTTGGAAATATGCATAGGTATTAATGCATTAAGTATCCATATTCGTGCTATTAAAGCAATGAGTTCTGTCAGGATAGATATATACATGACTGTATAAGGTGGATATCCGGATTTTAATACAATATAGGATATTGGTATATCCAGCAATGTAATCACTAAAATTATGGTTTGAAATAGTTTTATTTTTCCTTTTGCTTGTATAGCAGTGGCTACAGGTCCAGTTATACTGTTTATTAAAGTTACAATCAATACCAATCGTAAAAACATGACAGTATATTCTGGTACAATACCTAGCCAAAGATTTAATATATAAGGAGTTTTGATAAGTACAGGTAATGTTAAATACAGTAAGAGGAAAAATGAATAACGGGAACTATTATGTACTAATACCATCATTGAATTTGTATCTCCCATTGCATATCGTTTAGTTATTTGCGGTTTCATTGCAATTTGGAAGTTTGATACAAAATTATAAATTCCGGCATTTACTTGATAGGCTACACCACGTGCTGCGTTTACTGCAGGTCCGAAAAATAGATTGATTAGTATATTTATTCCTTGCATTTTGAGTGAATATCCGATGTTACCTAAAAAGCTCCATCCGGCAAAGCTTAACATTTTATGTAGTAATTGTTTATCTATGTCATTTCGAAACTTACATTCTTTAAAATACTTTTTGCAATATAAAGTATACATGATGCTTATCAATAAAGTGACGAAAGACATTAAGATTGCATATAAAATTAGTTTATCTGACGCTGAGCCCTTCAACAAAAAAACAATCGCTAATTGTAATATAACTTCAAGTATACTTACATAGGCATATACTTTCATATGTTCATGGGCTACTATACTGGCATTATAGGGAACGCTGAATATTTTAATAATGAATGTCAGGATTGAGAATTGGAACACCCAATTTGCAGCAATTATTCTTGAAGTTGGTATATTCATTTTATGATTGAGAAACCATAGACCTACTGTTTCTGCTAATATAAGTAGGAAAAAAATAATAATCAGGTGAATGATAAGAGATGTGGAAAAAACTTTTTGCAGTTGTTGTCCATCATTTTTCCCTAATTCGTAGGTGAGAAACCGTTGAGAAACATCAATCATTCCCACATTTAGAAACTGGAACATTAATACAATGCCACCTACTACGTTGTATATGCCATAATCATCAATTCCCAAAACATTTAAAACGACTCTGGATGTGTAAAGTGATACTAATAGGATGACTAGTGTCCTGAAATATAAGAATAATGTATTTTGAGCTATCCGTTTGTTCGTATTGTGAGACATACTTTTTATTCTATAATTTCTTAAACACCCCGCAAAAATCCAATATCACTTTTTCTTCGTTGTGAGGTAATGTTTTGAATTCTTTGTGGGAGACGAGGAAGGCGACGATGTCGGCGCGGGTGTAGGCGGATTTGTAGTCGGTCAGTTTGAAGACTGGATGTTCGTGAACGTTGGGTTCGACGATTAGGATGTCGGTATCGGCTGAACGTTGGAGAACTTTCGAGGTGATGTATTTGGCTGGTGATTCGCGCAAGTCGTCGATATCAGGCTTAAAAGAAAGGCCCATCAGAGCTACTACTGGTTTACGATGATGCTCAAGGAAGAAGCGGAGGATGGCGTTTTCGATTTTTTCGGCGCACCAGAATGCTTTGTAATTATTGATTTCGCGTGCTTTCGAGATAAGTTGCGACTCGTAGGGAAATTCGGATGTCAGGAAATAAGGATCTACGGCGATGCAATGTCCTCCCACGCCCGAACCTGGTTGCAGAATGTTGACACGCGGATGTTTGTTGGCGAGTTCGATCAGTTCCCAAACGTTGATACCTGCCTTGTCGCAGATCAGCGACAGTTCGTTGGCAAAAGCTATTTGGACGTCACGTGACGAATTTTCCGTCAGTTTGCACATCTCCGCTGTCCGAGCGTTTGTCCGGTGGAGTGTCCCTCTGACGAAGTGGCGATAGAATTGTATCGCCTTTTCAGTTGATTCGGAGTTGATTCCTCCGATGACCCGGTCGTTCTGCATCAGTTCGTAGATGACATTGCCTGGTAAAACGCGCTCCGGACAATAAGCGATATATATTTTTCCTTCCAGTTCCGGACGCAAAGCGTAGAGCAGATTTGCCATCTTTTCGGTGGTCCCGACAGGTGAAGTCGATTCAATGACGAAAAGGTCCCCTTTCTTAAGAAAAGGTGCGACCATACGTGTAGCGGCTTCGACATATGAAATGTCCGGTTCATGATTTCCTTTGAACGGAGTTGGTACGACGATCAGGTATACATCGCTTTCTTCCGGAACATCCGATGCTTTCAGCTTACCGAATTCCATGACTTTCGAACACAACTCCTGTAATCCAGGTTCCACAATATGGATAATACCTCGGTTTGTCATTTCCACTACTTTCGGATTTACGTCGACCCCGATAACTTGAATGCCGCTTCCGGCTGCGATAATAGCTGTAGGCAGGCCGATATAGCCCAATCCCATAAAACATGCTTTCATTATTTGTATTTTTTCTAAATTCGTTTAACCCACTCTTTTCCGTTTAAAAATTCTTTTTTGTTTCCGGCCTTTTCAAACCAAATGCTTAATATCACCCAGATCACGATGTCGCCGGCAAATACGATATTGATATTCACGAACGACACGAGTAAGATATTGAGGCTACTGAATAGACTGGCGATTACGACGATACTGATCATCGCCTTGTGTGCGCTCATCCCCATATCGAGGAACTTATGGTGGATGTGATTACGGTCCGGTTTGAATAGTGACCGATGGCTGCGTGCCCGTACGATCATTACGCGCACAACATCGAACATCGGTACGATCAGTGTCGAGAAGGCGATCACGATGGCACCGGCGGAATAGTGTGCAACATCCGGATTGTAAGATGCATAGCGGATGGCGAGGAATACCAGAATATAGCCCAATGTCAAGCTCCCCGTGTCACCCATGAATATTTTCCTCCCGTGATCAGCTTGTCCGAAGACGTTGTAATAGAAGAAAGGCACCAGCACTCCAAGAGTCGCGAACGACAGCAGGGCGTATATCCACATTCCGTTAATCAAGAATAGACTGCCAAGCACGAGTAATGCCGAGCCAGTCAGCCCTGAAGCCAATCCGTCGATTCCGTCGATCAGGTTGATGGCATTGGTGATAAATACAATTACGAGGATAGTAAGCGGAATACCGATCCATGATGCCAGTTCGTGTATTCCGAATAACCCGTAGAGATTGTTGATCCATAGTCCCGACAATGGCAGGAGCAAGGCTGCCACAAGCTGTACCATGAACTTCTTTGTATAACGCATTCCCACTAGATCGTCTTTCAGCCCGGCGAGGTAGAGCAAGATTACCCCGCAGACCAACAGGTAGAATTCTGAAAGAGTATGTGTGAGTAACCATAGCGGTATTTGCTGTCCGTGCATGTATTCCGCGCAATAGAGTGCGGAAACAAATGAGAGGGAGAACAGGATTGATGGGGCGAAAGACAATCCTCCCAGCCTTGGGATAGCTTCTTTATGTACCTTCCGACTGTCCGGAATGTCGAAAAGCCGCTTTTTCAGCGCGACGACCAAAATCCTCGGAATAATGATCATCGACATCAGGGCAGAGATCGTGAAGGCCAATAGAATCAATAGGTATATAAAGAAGCTATCCCAAGGCTGGGAGGAT
>ERZ809209.740-NODE-740-length-17362-cov-5.327613_pt1 | contig 17362 bp, 16 predicted proteins | sample MGYA00520514_ERZ809209 | MGnify/ENA primary metagenome ERZ809209 (study PRJEB31576, sample SAMEA3212657) | Homo sapiens | biome: human-gut; feature: human gut; material: fecal | place: Sweden | collected 2012 ...
GTGCAGCAATGTTGCGGGCGCGCCAGAGCGCTTCGTCATAGGTCGGCGCGATCTTGTTGCTGCCGACGACGAACCACACCCTCTTGTGCCCATAGAGCGACGAGGACACACGGTTGCCCGTGCCGTCGATGTTGATGATCTCGCCCGTTTCGGCAAGGCCGTTGGCCGAGAGCAGATAGTTGTCACACGTCGAGGCGTTTTTGAGCACCTCGGCGGCGCTCATGCCGTCCGGCACGTTCCAATGGCTGAACATCGTGTTATGCTTGCCGAGGCTTTCAAAAAGCCCCATCTGAGAGAGCGTCATGCTGCCGCCGAACGACACGCTCTCTCCGTCGATCTGCGCGTTCAGATAGTCCGCCGCTTCCTTCGCCGTCGCGAAGGCGGACACCTTGAACCCGCGTTCCTCGAGATTCTTCTCCACCGTCGTAAGATCCATTCCTGCGTCCTCCTTGTATCCCGATATTCTTAGAGACCCTGCGGGTCGTATTCGCCAAAGCCCTCGCCAAGCACCTCGCTCGCGTCGCAGACGATGAAAAAGGCATCGGGGTCGAGTTCCTTGATATAGCGTTTGATGGAAACAGCCTCCTTTTTGCGCACCGCACAGAAAAGGAGCGGACGCTCCGCGCCCGTGTAGCCGCCCTTGCCGTTCAGGAGCGTCACACCCATGTCGCGCCGCAGCATCTCCTGCATGATCTCCTCATACTTGTCGCTGATGATGTAGGCGACCTTTGCCGTGTTCTGGCCGTAGACGACCAGATCGAGCACCTTCGTCGTGATGTAGAGTGCCAGCGCACCGTAGAGGGCGTTATTCAGGCTGCGGAACACCGCGGCGTAGATCAGGATGATCGTCAGGTCGATGCCAAGGCAGATGTTGCCGATCGACAGGCGCTCAACGTGCGACCGCACGATCCACGCGCCAAGCTCCGAGCCGCCGGTCGTCGTCTCCTCGCGGAATAAAAGTCCCGAGGCGATACCGAGCGTCACGCCGCCGTACAGGCACGCAAGCAGCGGGTCCATGGGCGCAAACTCGTGGATGGCCGCGACAACGTCGATCAAAATGGAGCTCAGCGTCATCGTGTAGATGGACTTGCACAAAAATGCGAAGCCGAATTTTTTAAGTCCCACGATAAAAAGCGGCACATTGAGCACGATGACCATCGTACCGACCGGCAGAATGGGTGCAAAAAAGTTAATGATCTGCGAAATACCCGTAAAGCCGCCGACCGTAAAGCCATTCGGTGCATAGAACCAATCGAACGACAAGGCATACAGCACGCAGGCAAGCGTGACAATGATATAGCTTTTCACCTGCTCGCGCAGTTTTTTATTTTTCATAAATTTTCTCCCCTCATATGTTTCTCTCAGGCTTCCGACGTCAAATCAGCGAGAGCTGCTTGTCGTCGCTGTCCTCCGTCTTGAGCAGCGCGCCCGTCGCGGGAATGCTGCGGCCGCGGTAGCGGGCAAGGTCGGTGATGCCGGTCTCCTCTGGGAAGCGCACCGTGTCGAGCACGTACTTCTTTTTGAGCGTCAAAAGCGCGACGCCCTGCGTTGTGCGCGTCGTCTTCACACCGAGAAGCGCCGTATTCACGATCAGCACGCGCGGCTCTGTCGAATAGACGGCGATTTCGCGGTCTTCCTTGAGATGCAACAGCGCTTTGAGCGGGCTCTTGTCGCTGTAGGCGCCGGTCAGGCGGCGGCGGTTCGAGGTCGTCTTGTAGGCGGACAGCTCGACCTTCGCGGCCTTACCGTTTTCGAAGAAGAAGATCATATAGCCGCTGTAGTCGCCGGGAAGCACCATGCCCATGACGCTCTCGCCCTCGGCCATGCCGAGCTTCGCGGGTAAGTAGTCACCCAGCTGGCTCGCCTTGCCGTCGGCAAAGTCGCTCGCGCGCGTCTTGTAGACCTGCGCCTTATCGGTGAAGAACATCAGCTCGGCGGCGTTGGAGCTCTCCACGCTCATGCTGAGCGCGTCGTCCTCCTTGAACTTCTGCTCGCCGGACATGCGAAGTGACTGCGGCGTGATCTTTTTGAAGTACCCGTGCTGCGATAAAAACAGCGTCACGGGATAGTCCTCGATGGCGTCCTCCTCGCTCTCGGCGTCCTCGGCATAGTCGTAGAGGATGCCGGTGCGGCGGGGCTCGGCGTACTTTTTGCGCACATCCTCAAGCTCGGTCACGATGATCTTGCGGATGCGCGACGGGCGCGCGAGCGTATCCTCGAGGTCTTCGATCTCCGCCTCGAGCGACGCCGTCTCCTCCACGCGCTTTAGGATATACTCGCGGTTGATGTTGCGCAGCTTGATCTCGGCGACATATTCCGCCTGGATCTGGTCGATGCCGAAGCCGATCATCAGGTTCGGCACGACGTCGGCCTCCTTTTCCGTCTCACGGATGATCTTGATGGCCTTGTCGATGTCGAGCAAGATGCGTTTAAGGCCCTTTAAGAGGTGCAGCTTGTCCTGCCGCTTTTTGAGCACGAAGTACACGCGGCGCTTGACGCTCTCGGTGCGCCACGCGCACCACTCGTCTAAAAGCTCGCGCACGCCCATCACGCGCGGCATGCCGCCGATGAGCACGTTGAAGTTGCACGACGCCGTATCCTGCAGTGTCGTCGCCTTGAAGAGCTTCTGCATCAGCTTGTCGGGGTCAGCACCGCGCTTTAAGTCGATCGTCAGCTTGAGACCGGAAAGGTCGGTCTCGTCACGCATGTCGGAAATTTCCTTGACCTTGCCCGCCTTGATGAGTTCGGCGACCTTGTCCATGATGGCCTCGGTCGTGGTGGTGTAGGGAATTTCATAAATTTCGATGAGATTTTCTTTTTTGTCGTAGCGCCAGCGGGCGCGCACCTTTATGCCGCCGCGGCCGGTGTTGTAGATGTCCTCGATGGCGCGCGGGTCGTACAGGACCTCGCCGCCGGTCGGGAAGTCGGGCGCGAGCAGCGTTTCGCTGATGCGCACCTCAGGATTTTTCAAAAAGGCGATCGTCGTGTCGCAGACCTCGCCCAAGTTAAAGCCGCACAGCTGGCTCGCCATGCCGACCGCGATGCCCTGGTTGGCCGAGACCAGGATATTCGGGAACGTTGTTGGCAGCAGCGCCGGCTCTTTCATCGAGTTATCGTAGTTGTCGACAAAATCAACGGTGTCAGAGTCGATGTCGCGGAAGAGCTCGGCGCAGATGGGCGCGAGCTTCGCCTCGGTGTATCGGCTGGCCGCCCACGCCATGTCGCGCGAATAGACCTTGCCGAAGTTGCCCTTCGAGTCGACGAACGGGTGCAGCAGCGCGCCGTAGCCCTTGGAAAGGCGCACCATCGTGTCGTAGATCGCGGCGTCGCCATGGGGGTTTAAGCGCATCGTCTGTCCGACGATATTCGCGCTCTTCGTGCGCGCGCCGGTGAGAAGCCCCATCTTGTACATCGTGTAAAGGAGCTTTCGGTGCGAGGGCTTGAAACCGTCGATCTCCGGAATGGCACGCGAGACGATGACGGACATCGCGTAGGGCATGTAGTTCGTTTCCAGTGTCTCGGTGATATTCTGCTCCACCACATCCGCGTGGAGGCCCATGACGTTCGGGTCCGCGCGGCGGTGGGTCTGCTTGGGTGTTTTGTCGCTTTTCTTCATTCGGATACCTCAAAATTGCTCCGGCGGCAATATGGCCGCCGATCATACTATTTCTAATATATCCTATCACACTTTTTTATGCTCTGCAACACCGCGGAGGAAGAGAAAATTGCCGCAAAACGCCATTTTTTCGCCAAAGGCGCACAAAACCGGCGCGGCAGCGCATATTGACAAAATCGCGGCGCAGAGTGTACATGCAGATACCCCAATAGGTATGGAGGTCAAACGATGAAACAGTGTATGGACGCCGACAATCTGCACCGTCGGCTCAAAAAGATCATCGGTCAGGTGCAGGCCATCGACCGCATGGTGGACGAGGACGTCCCCTGCGAGGATATTCTTGCTCAGATCAACGCGGCCAAATCCGCGCTGCACGGCTGCGGCAAGGTCGTGCTTGAGGGGCACATCAAGCACTGCGTGCGCGACGGCATCGAGCATGGCAACGCGGACAAGACGATCGAGAGCTTCACGAAGGCGGTCGAGCGCTTTTCGAACATGGGCTGAGCAGGTTTTTCCCCTCTCGCGCCCGTTTTCAGCAGAATTACATGAAAGAAGAGAAGCAGTTTTGTGCTGCTTCTCTCTTTTTGCACGCTTAATAACCTATACCCCCATATGTATAATAAGCCCATACCTTCTATGGTACAGAAAGGAGTCACTTCCGTGAAGCTGGCAATGGAAAAGCTGGAGCATCTTTTAGAGCTGGGCGGCACAAAAAAAGATATCACACTGCTCGTGATCTCCGGCATCGCGCTGATCGTCAGCATTTTTGATCTCGTCCCCTTGCCGTTCGACGCCTCGTGGGCCGCGATCATCCTCTGCGGCATCCCCATCATTTTAGAGGCCGTCATCGGCCTTGTCACGGCGTTCGACATCAAGGCAGACGTGCTCGTCTCGCTCGCGCTGATCGCGTCGGTCTGCATCGGCGAAGACTTCGCCGCGGGTGAGGTCGCGTTCATCATGCAGCTCGGCGGTCTTCTCGAAGAGCTGACCGTCGCCCGCGCCCGCGCGGGCATCGAAAAGCTCGTCCACCTGACGCCGCAGACCGCGCGCGTCATCTTGGGCGGAGAGGAAACGGCCGTCCCCGCTGAGGATGTCAAGGTCGGCGACCTGCTGCGCGTGCTGCCCGGCGAGACCATCCCTGTCGACGGCGAGATCGTATCGGGCTAGACGTCCGTGAATCAGGCCGTCATGACGGTTGAATCGCTGCCGGTCGACAAGGGCGTCGGCGACGAGGTCTCCTCCGGCACGGTCAACCAGTTCGGCGCTTTCGAGATGAAGGCCACAAAGGTTGGCGAGGACAGCTCCATCCAGCGCATGATTCGCCTTGTCCAGTCCGCCGACGCGGGCAAGGCCAAGATCGTCGGTCTATCCGACCGCTGGGCGGCATGGATCGTCGTCATTGCCCTGACCGCCGCGGCGCTGACGTGGCTCATCTCCGGTGAGATCATCCGCGCGGTGACGATTCTGGTCGTCTTCTGCCCCTGCGCGCTTGTGCTGGCAACGCCGACCGCCATCATGGCCGCCATCGGCAACGCGACGAAGCACGGCTTTCTCGTCCGCGAGGGCAACGCGCTCGAGCGCCTCGCCGCCGTGAAGAAGATCACTTTCGACAAGACCGGCACGTTGACCTACGGCACGCCGAGGGTCGTTCTGGTGCACAGTGCGCTACCCTCCCTCTCCGATCACGAGCTCTACCGCCTCTGCGCCGCGGCGGAGCGCTATTCTGAGCACCCGCTCGGCAAGGCCATCACCCACTGCTGCCAGCAGGAGACGGGCGAGGCGCTTGAAGAGGGCGAAAACTTCCAGATGGTGCCCGGGCGCGGCGTCTCCGCCCGCGTTGACGAAAAAGTCATCCTTGCGGGCAACGCGGAGCTTCTCGCCGAACATCACATCGCCATTCCCGAAGAGGCCGCCAAGGCGGCGGACACCCAGCTCTCGCAGGGCTGCACCGTCACCTACACCGCTGTGGACGGCGTGTTCGCAGGCTTCCTCGCCCTGTCCGACACGATTCGCGAGGAGAGTGCAAACATGATCGACCGTCTCTCCGCGCTTCAGGTCCAGCCTGTGCTGCTCACGGGCGACCATCAGAATGCCGCCGCGGCCATCGCCGCGCAGCTCCACATCGGTGAGGTACACGCAAACTGCCTGCCCGAGGACAAGCTCTCCCACATCCGCGCCTATCAGGCCGTGGGCGAAAAGGTCTGCATGATCGGCGACGGCGTAAACGACGCGCCCGCGCTCAAGGCCGCCGACGTTGGCATCGCCATGGGCGGCGTGGGCAGCGACATCGCCGTGGACGCCGCGGATATCGCGCTCGTCGATGACGAGGTCAAGGAACTGCCGCACCTCATCGCGCTCTCCAAGCGCATGATGCGCACCATCAAGCTCAATATAACATTCTCGCTCACGCTCAACTTCATCGCCATCGTGCTCGCCATCACCGGCACACTGAACCCTGTTGTCGGTGCGCTGGTCCATAACGCAGGCAGCGTGCTTGTCATCACAAACTCGGCCCTGCTGCTAAAATGGAGGCAAACCGCCCTCGCAGAGTTTCGCGTCCGCAGACGCGAAATCTGTTTGATCGTAAATTCCGACGACAGGCGCGTTGGAATTTACTCTTTGCGCGGAGCGCGTGTCGCAGCCGCGCCGCGAGCGGCAAGGCACAAAGCGCAGCGAATCCTTTTCAAAAAGAGTGGATTGCAAAATTGCAATCCACTCTTTTTGATTTTCTTTTACTTTCTGCGCCACACCGAGGGCATCAGGAGTACGAGCAGGGGCATGATCTCAAGCCTGCCGAGCAGCATGATGGCGCTCATCACGAGCTTGCTGACGCCGGAGAGGAAGCCGAAGTTACACGTCGGCCCCACCGCGCCAAGGCCGGGACCCACATTGCTGATGGCTGTGAGCGAGGCGGTGAAGGCCGCGGTAAAGTCGATCTCATCAAGCGTCAGCACCAGCGTACCGAGCAGCAGGATCGCAATATAGGTGAAGAAGAATACCGCAACGGACGAAACCGTTTCTTCCGTCACGCGATGCCCGTCGAGCGTGATGGGGCGCACCTCACGCGAGTGCATGATGCGCCGCAGATCGCGCCGCAGCGACTTGCACAGCAGCAGAACGCGCGAGGCCTTGACGCCGCCTGCCGTAGAGCCTGCGCAGCCGCCGAAGAACATCACCAGAATGAGGATACAACGGCAGAACTGCGGCCAGAGGTCAAAATCCTCCGTGCAGTAGCCGGTCGTTGAAATGAGCGTTGTTACCTGAAAGGCCGCATTCTCGATGGCCGAGCCGATGTCGCGCCCCGTGCGCACGATCAGGTCCGCCGCGATCATTGCCGACGCGCCGACCACGACCAGCGAGTAAACGCGCAGCTCCTCGCTCTTGAGCGCCTCGCGGAAGCGGCGCGTCACGCAGAGGTAGAGGAGCGTAAAGTTCACGCTTGCGGCAAACATGAAGAGAATGAGAATCCAGTTGACAAGATGCGACTGATAATACGCGATGCTCGCATCCCGGATGGAAAAGCCGCCGGTAGAAATCGTCGTCAGCGCCGTGGTGATCGCATCGAACAGCGGGAGGCCCGCAATGCGCAGCAGCAGCGCCTCGGCCACGGTGAGCGCGATATAGATGCGGTACAGGATGCGCGCCGTCTCACCCGTGCGGGGGCGGAGCTTTGTGCTGATGGGGCCGGGGGATTCTGCTTTCATCAGGTTCACGCTGCCCTCGCTGAGCTTGGGCAGCAGCGCCAGCATCAAAACGAGGATGCCCATGCCGCCCATCCACTGCGTGAGCGCGCGCCAGAATTGGATGCCCTGCGGCAGCGACGCAGGCGACGGGAAGATGGACGCGCCGGTCGTCGTCAGGCCGGAGACGGTCTCGAAAATGGCATCGATAAAGCTGCAGCTGCCGCTGAAAAAGTACGGCAGCGCGCCGAACACGCTCAGCGCGATCCAGCACAGCGCCACGCAGACAAAGCCGTCGCGCGTCTGAAGTCTTGTGTTGTCCGCGCGGATGAGCGAGAGCAGCACTCCCACGCCGCCGCAGATCAGCAGCGCATACAGGAACGCCCGCTGATCCGGTCCTCCGCCGAACACGCTCAGCAGTAGCGGCGGGATCATACAAAGCGCCTCAATGCAGAGGATAACGCCCACGATTCTGAGAATAAGATTTTGGTTCATAATGAAACTTCCTTGCCGCAAGCAGCCGGCACATCAGCCGAGAATATCGTTGAGGTCCTGCAAAAAGAGCTTTTTCGCCACCACGATCACGCGGTCGCCCGCATGGATCTGGGAATGGCCGTTCGGGATCTCCATCCGGCCGTTGTGCACGATGGCCGCAACGAGCAGGCCGTTTCGAAAATGCAGGTCGCTGAGCGGCCGGTCGAGAAAGTGCGTGGCACTCGTCGCGGTGAACTCGACGGCCTCGATCGCGCCGCCGAGGATATAGTGCAGGCTTTCCACCGCGCTGCCCTGCGAGTTGGCAAGGCCGCGGACGTAACTTGAGATCTGGCTTGCAATGATGGCCTTGGGCGAGATGACCGTGTCGAGGCCCGTGAGGTTCACGATGTCGAGATACCCCATGCGCGACATCTTCGGCACGACCTTCTTCACGCCGTAGCGCTTCGCTGTGAGCGCCATAAGGAGGTTTTCCTCATCGCGGTCCGTCACGGCGATGAACGCGTCGCAGTGGAAAATGCCCTCGGACTCGAGCAGGTCGTGATCCGTGCCGTTGCCGTGGATGACGGTGACCTTGGGGAGCTTTTCCGCCAGCATCAGGCATTTGGCCTCGTCCTTTTCCACGATCGTCACGTGCGTGCCGATGTCGGTGAGCACCCAGGCAAGGTACTGTGCGATGCGGCTGCCGCCAAGGATGCTCACGCGACGGATGGGCGCCATGGCCCTGCCCATCGAGCGCAGCACGCGCGTCGTCTCCGCGGGCGTGCCGATGACGTACACTCGGTCGCCCGTCTGCGGGATAAACGAGCCGTTCGGCACGATGACCTCTTCCCCGCGCTTGGCCGCGCACATGAGGATGCTGTTGGGATTTTCGCGGTTGTAGTCGATGAGGGACTTGCCGACAAGGCTGTCGCTCTCTTCGGTCTGAAAGCCGATGAGCTCGACAAGTCCGCGGGCAAACGTCTCCACGCTGAACGCAGACGGCACGCGCAGAATGCGCGAAATTTCCTGCGCGGCGGCATTTTCGGGGTTGATGATCATATCAAGCCCGATCTCGCGGCGCAGGATCGGTGCATCGCGGAAATACTCGGGGTTGCGTACGCGGGCGACCGTGTGCTTCGCGCCGAGCTTTTTCGCCATCAGGCAGCAGATGAGGTTGACCTCGTCGTTTTCCGAAACGGCGATGAGAAGGTCCGCCTCGCGCACGCCCGCCTCCAAAAGGACGCTGGCGCTCGCGCCGTTGCCCTCCACACACATGACGTCGAGCATGGAGTCAACGTGGTCGAGCACGTCGCTGTTGCGGTCGATGATGACCAGATCGTGGTTTTCGCCCGTCATCTGCTCGGCGATGGCGTAGCCGACCTTACCGATACCGACAATGATGATTTTCATTTCTGCGTTTCTCCTAAATTCTCTTCGGCTTCCGCCGTGTGCTGCTTACGCAGCACCATCAAAACACTGTTGAATTCCGCCCCCATGATCAGCATGACCGAGGCGAGATACAGCCACAAAAGCAATACGATCACCGCGCCGAGCGTGCCGTAAATGACGGAGTAGCGCGCGATGTTTTCAACATAATACGAAAAAAGGAATGACAATACGAGCCACATCACGAGCGAGAACACCGCGCCCGGCCAGATGCGGTTCATCCGGTGCGACTCCTGCGCAAGGCCGTACATCATCGCGATGGGGAAAAATACGATGCCGCCGATGATAACAAAGCGCAGGCTCGACCACAGGTGGATGAAGCCGTCGCTCAGCGTGATATAGGCCGACAGGTGGCTCGACACGTAGTTCAGCACCCGCCCGCCGACGACGGACAGTCCGATGGACAAAACGACCATTAAAATCAGGCTCAGCGTATAAAGCAGGAGCTTGAGCTGATAGCGCAAAAACTGCGTGGGCCGGTGCTCGCCGTAGGCCCGACGGACAGAGCCCAGAAGCGAGCTTGCCGCGCGGTAAGGAAAGTAAATGGAAAAAATCAGTGAGAACCACAAAAGCCGTGGGCTTGAATCGCGGCTGACATAAGTGAAATACTGCTCGATGATCTCGAGCGCCTCCTGCGGGATGAATGCGCGAATTTCATACAGAAAGCCGCTGATATCCACGGACATGATGCCGACTAAGTTGCTCAAAAAGATCAAAAGCGGGAAAAGCGCAAACAAAAGGTAGTATGTGAGCGCCGCACTGTCGCGGCCGACATGATGATCGAAGTACCGCCTGACCATCAGGTAGATGCCTTTCAAAAAGCGGTGCCGGTCAAGATACTGCTGCAAGGGCGATGCTCACCTCCTCAAATTGTCGATTTCTCTTCAATTTATGTAGTATAGCACAGCCCAATTCGAAAGGGAAGCAGAAAAGCGCACCATGACATACTTTTTACAGAAATAAAGCCGGAAAAGGGGTTGACACGGCGGGAAAATGTGCATAATATAGTACCGTTAAGTTCATACATCGTCCGGTAGGTAAGGCTACCACAAGGATACGGACTGCTGCCGCGGAGTAGTGGAGACACTATGAGAGGGTTTGAACAGGTTGCATCGAAAGCAAGGTGCCATCTAATGCAGTTTCACCGCCTCGTGATGCTAAAGCTTGAACGGTAAGGAAACTTCTCGCCAGGGGCGGGTGTTTCTTGATTGTCGCTCCCATAGCCGCGTTGCCGGACGCAGGATATGGGGGATTTTTTTATCGCAAAATTCACCTGAACACTTTGATTTGGCACTATCTTCAGAAAGGAGGAGTCGGTATGGTCGGCTTTGAAGAAATGCGCGACGAACTGCTGGAAAGAATCGAGGATCTGCTCAAGCGAAAACAATATACCGCGCTGCGCGACCTGCTTGCAGACCTGGAGCCCGCGGATATCGCCTCGCTTTTTGAAGATTTGGACGAGGACAGCATTCCCCTTTTGTTCCGGCTCCTTCCCAAAGAGCCCGCGGCGGAGGTGTTCGTCGAGCTCGATCCCGACGCGCAGGAGATGCTGATCCGCGGCTTTTCGAACACCGAGCTCAAAGAGGTCCTTGACGAGCTGTATCTGGACGATGCGGTCGACATCGTGGAGGAAATGCCCGCGAACGTTGTCAAGCGCATCTTAAAGCACGCGGACCCCGACACGCGCAAGAGCATCAATGAAATTCTCAAATACCCCGACGACAGCGCGGGCGCGCTGATGACGACCGAGTTTGTCGACTTAAAGCGCGATATGACCGTCGAGGACGCGCTCAAGCGCATCCGCCGCACCGGTACGGACAAAGAGACCATCAACGTCTGCTATGTCGTCGATCCGGCGCGCAAGCTGCAGGGTATCGTCTCGCTGCGAACGATCCTCCTCTCCGACGAGGACGACACCATCGACGAGATCATGGAGACGCACGTCATCTCTGTCTCCACGCTCGAGGATAAAGAGGACGTTGCGCAGACCTTCTCGAAGTACAACTTCATCGCCCTTCCGGTCGTCGACAAGGAAGACCGCCTCGTCGGCATCATCACGGTCGACGACGCCATCGACGTCATGGAAGAGGAGACGACCGAGGATATCGAAAAGATGGCGGCTATGCTGCCGACGGATAAGCCATACCTCAAGACGAGCGTCTGGGAGACGTACAAGTCCCGTATCCCCTGGCTGCTGCTTCTGATGGTCTCGGCCACGTTCACCGGCCAGATCATCGCCCGCTTTGAAGACGCGCTCAGCGCGTTCGCCATTCTGACGGCTTATATCCCGATGCTGATGGACACGGGCGGTAACTGCGGCTCACAGGCGAGCGTCACGGTCATCCGCGGTATCTCGCTCGACGAGATCGAATTTTCCGACCTCTTCCGCGTCATCTGGAAGGAGATCCGCGTGGCGGTCTTCTGCGGCGCCACGCTTGCCGCAGCGAATTTCGTCAAGCTCATGCTCGTCGACAAGATGATCTTCGGAAATCCCATCACCATCACGGTCGCGCTCGTCATCTGCCTGACGCTCGTGGTCACGGTGTTTGCGGCCAAGGTCGTGGGCTGCACGCTGCCGCTGCTCGCCAAGAAGATCGGCTTCGACCCCGCGGTCATGGCTTCGCCGTTCATCACGACGGTCGTGGACGCCATCTCGCTGATGATCTACTTCAACTTTGCCTCGCTTCTTCTCGGAATCTGATAAAAATACGAAAAACTCTTTTCAATCGCACATGAACTGTGTTATGATGCATATTGTATGGCATTGTACGATATTCAAAGAGGCGGCTGTGCCAGACACAGCCGCCTCTTCTTTTTTCAGGAGGAGTTTCCATGGAAAATAAACTCAGAGAATACGCAAAGCTGCTCATTGAAGTGGGTCTGAACGTTCAAAAGGGCCAGACCGTCGTAATCCGCTGCCCGGTCGAGTGCGCATTTTTTGCGCGCCTGTGCGCCTCCGCCGCCTACGACGTCGGCTGCCGCGAGGTCGTGATGCGCTGGACGGACGACTACATGAACCGTGAGCGCTTTCTGCGCGCGGACGACTCCGTGTTCGACGTTTTCCCCGTCTGGCAGGCAGAAATGCTCAACGGCTATGCTGACGAGGGCGCAGCATTCCTCAATATCTCCGCCTGTGATCCCGAGGCGCTGCGCGGTGTAGACCCCGACCGCCTGACGCGCGCGAGCCGCAGCGAAACGGCCATCCAGCCCTATGTAAACGCTGTGATGTCTAACGGATGCCCCTGGTGCGTCGCCTCCGTCCCCATTCCGAGCTGGGCGAAGAAGGTCTTCCCAGACGCCTCCGAGGAAGAGGCGATGGGCAAGCTCTGGGACGCGATCTTCACCTCCGTCCGCATCAGCGGCAAGGGTGACGCCGTCGCGCGCTGGCGTGAGCATGTGGCGCTGCTCAAAAGCCGCATCGCAAAGCTCAACGATCTGCACTTCACCTCGCTCTATTACCAGAACTCCCTCGGCACGAGCCTCAACATCAAGCTTCCCGAGACGCACGTCTGGGCCGGCGGCGACAACACCAGCCGCACAGGCTTCCCGTTCGTCGCCAATATGCCGACGGAGGAGGTCTTCACCGCCCCGCTCAGAGACGGCATCGACGGCGTCGTTTACGCGGCGCTGCCGCTCGTGCACAACGGCAACATTATCGAAAACTTCCACTTCGTCATCAAGGACGGCAGGATCGTCGACGTGCACGCCGAAAAGGGCGAGGACATTCTGAAAGCCGCCATCGCCGAGGACGAGGGCGCGTCGTACTTCGGCGAGGTCGCGCTCGTTCCCTACGACAGCCCCATTTCAAACCAGAAGATTCTCTTCTACAACACGCTCTTCGACGAAAACGCGGCCTGCCACCTCGCCTTCGGTGAGGCGTACCCCGAGTGCGTCAAGGGCGGCGAGGCCATGAGCAAGGAAGAGCTCAAGGCCGCGGGCCTGAATGATTCCAACACGCATGTTGACTTCATGGTCGGCACCGCTGACCTTTCCATCATCGGCACGACGAAAGACGGGCGCGAGATTCCCGTGTTCGTCAACGGCAACTTTGCCCTGTAAAAAATGATACTGCGGGCGCTTGCCCGCTCACAAAGGAGAAAAACCATGTCTATGAATTTTAACCGTCTTTCCACCGATGACAAAATTCTCATCATGGAGGGCGCGCAGGTGCTCGGCGACGTCGTCGCGGGTGAAGGCACGGCGTTCTGGTACAACAGTGTTTGCCGCGGCGAGATGCAGAGCGTGCGCATCGGCAAGCGCTGCAACATTCAGGACCTCGCCCTGATCCACAACAAGGTCACCATCGGCGACGATGTGTCCGTCGGCCACTGCGCCACCGTCCACGGCGCGACCATCGGTGACCGCGTGATCGTCGGCATGGGCGCGACGGTGCTCGACGGTGCTGTCATCGGCAACGACTGCATCATCGGCGCGGGCGCTCTTGTCACGGGCAAGATGAACGCGCCGGACGGCTCGATGATCCTCGGCTCCCCGGCCAAGGTCGTGCGCGAGCTGACGGAGAAGGAAAAGGAGAGCATTCTGGCCAACGCCGCGCTCTATCTTGAAAAGAGCAAGGAATACCGCGCCCACGCCGCCAAGCAGGCGTAAGGCAAGCACAGGAGGAATACTCATATGAAAATCTTAGTCATCAACGGCGCAAACATGAACATGCTCGGCCGCCGCGAGCCGGACATCTACGGCAAGGAGGACTACGCCGCCCTCTGCGCCCGCATCTATGAGCATGCACAGAGCCGCGGTGTGGCCGTGGAGTGCTTCCAGTCCAACCACGAGGGCGCGATCATCGACGCCATTCAGGAGGCCGACACGGCGTTCGACGGCATCGTCATCAACCCCGGCGCTTACACGCATTACAGCTACGCCATCCACGATGCGCTCAAGGCCGTCAGCATCCCCGCCGTCGAGGTCCACATGTCCGACATCCAGAAGCGCGAGGAGTTCCGCCACCTGTCCGTCACCGCCCCCGCCTGCATCGCCCAGATCCGCGGACACGGGTTCGAGAGCTATACTATGGCGATCGATATGCTGGCAAAGCTCAATCCTGAGGAAAAATAAAGCTGCTGCCTGTAGGCAGCGGTACCAAAGGGGGTATTCTCTTTCCGAAGAGAATACCCCCTTTGAATCCCCCAGAGAAAGGCGAGGGGAGGCCCCCTCGACCCCCGCATTGGCAGTTGGGGGCTTGAAGAGCTGCTCAGCCTACGGAATCAGGTGCCTGCTGTTTTTGTATCTATACGATTTGACTTCCTTCTACTACCCGCTGCCGCTCTGCCTGCGTGTCGGCAGCCTTCAACAATCTCCGTCTACTTTGGATTTTATCAGCCTTGCAGGTGCTTACCGAGGCGGCATTGCTTCGCTCGCCGCACTGATTGGCACTCCGGTAGACGATAATTAGGCTGCACTGACGGAAGATTTGCAGAGCGGCAGCGGGTAGTAGAAGGAAGTCAAATCGTATAGCAAAGCCAATGGCGGCGAGCGAAGCAATGCCGCCACGCAGGCACCATCATTCCGCAGGCGCCGCACTCCTTCGAGATCAAGACTGCCAATGCAAATTTTCTCTGGGAGGGTGTAAGGGAGGGATATCTCTTTTTGAAAAAGAGATATCCCTCCCTTGCCCGTGCAGCGCCATCGGCGCTGCTCTCCCCCCCTGTCAAGGGGACAAAACGCTTTCCTGCTCGGTTTTAAAAAGCGGCAGGAACGCGCTGCATTCCCACCCCTCCTCCCAGCGGCGCAGGACACTTTCTCCGTCATTTACCTCGAAGGTAAAAACGACCGCATCCTCCGTCTGCGCGCTTACGCGGTAGGTAAGCGTCACCGCCGTCATCTGCCATGGGGCGGAGCGCGCCATCGCCGCGCGGCAGGTCTTTGCGGCATCTGGCAGCAATTTCTGCTCGCAGCGGGCAAAATAGGCATCAGCGAGTGCGCGGTAATAGCGGTCGAAGCGCTTCTCGCGCCGGCTCTCCCCTTTTGTCTTCGGCAGCGTCAAGCGGGCGGTCAGGACGGTAATGTCCTGCCACTGCCAGCTTTTTTCCTGGGCAAAATCTTCTCCCAGCGTCAAACGCGGATGCTCCTTCATGCGCTTCCTCCCCGTTTTTTCATTTGGGGCAGTCTATGCCGCCGCGGCCAAAGCGGTGCGGCGCGAGAAAATGCGGGCGCGGCACTTTACTAATTTCGCACTCTCTGCTAAACTATATGGGATATTTGCAGAAAGGAAGGCGACGGGCATGGACAGCTACGAAGCTCTCGCCGCGGCCTATGACGAGCTGACCGAGGATGTGGAATACAAAAAGCGCGCGGGCTTTGTCGAAAAGCTCTTTCTGCGCGCAAAGCGCCCTGTCAGGTCACTGCTCGACCTCGCCTGCGGCACGGGCACGATGACGGAGCTCTTCGCCCGCCGCGGCTACACGGTCACTGGCGTCGACTACTCGCCCGAAATGCTCGCGCAGGCGCAGCAGAAGCTCGCCACGCTCGATCCCCCGCCGCTGCTTTTGTGCCAGTCGATGCCGCAACTCGAGTTGTTGGAAAAGGTCGACGCCGCTATTTGCTGCCTGGACAGCATCAACTATCTGACGCGTCCGCGCGACGTGCAGCGCACGTTTGCCCGCCTGCATGACGCCATCGCCCCCGGCGGGTCGCTCGTGTTCGACGTGCACGCCGTCTCAAAAATGGAAAAGCTCGACGGCGAGGTGCTGCTCGACGAGCGCGAAGACGTATTCTGCCTCTGGCGCACGCGCTACCGAAAAAACGTCAAAATGCTCGACTACGAGGTCGACCTCTTCCGCCTCCAGCTGGACGGCGCGTGGGAGCGCGACTTTGAAGAACACCACCAACGCGCCTATACAGTCGAAGAACTGACCGCGTGGCTCGAAGAGGCCGGTTTCACGGCCATCCGTACGCACGGCGAGCTCAAGCTGCGCCGCGCGAACGAGCGCGACGGCCGTATTTACTTCAGTTGTATCAGAAAGTGAGGAACCATATATGGAAGCACAGAAGGACTGTCTGGTCCGCGCCATCTCGAAAGATGGCTTTGTCAACGCTGTCGCGGTCTACACGCGCGGTCTGACCGAGCGCGCCCGCCAGATCCACCACACCTCTCCCGTCGCCACGGCGGCGCTTGGCCGCGCGCTCGCGGCTTGTTCGATGATGGGCAATGCCCTCAAGGATAACGGCGCAAGCGTCACGATGCAGATCAAGGGCGACGGCCCGCTCGGCACCATCCTGACCGTTTCGGACTCTGAGGGCAATGTGCGCGGCTACGTGCAGAACCCCGCCGTCAATCTCGCCCTGCGCGAGGACGGCAAGCTGGACGTCGGCACCGCCGTCGGCCACAGCGGCACGCTGACGGTCATCAAGGACCTCAACATGCGCGAGCCCTATGTCGGCACGGTCGACTTGCTCGGCGGCGAGATCGCTGAGGACGTGGCCGCCTACTATGTCGAATCCGAGCAGGTGCCGTCGGCCTGCGGCCTGGGCGTGCTCATCGACCGCGACCGCAGCGTGCTCACCGCGGGCGGCTATCTCATCCAGCTCCTCCCCGGCGCGGGTGAGGATGTCATCACCAAGGTTGAGGGCGGCATCTACGCAGCTCCCAGCGTGACGAATCTCTTAAAGGAGAATCCTGATCCTGCGGTGCTGCTCAAAACGGTGCTGTCTGATTTTGACATGGAGATCCTCTCCGTCGATCCGATCGAATACCGCTGCTACTGCTCGCGCGAGCGCACGGAGCGCGCGCTGCTGTCGCTGGGGTCAAAGGAGCTTGAAAAGATCGTGGACGAGCAGGGCTCTGCTGAGCTCACCTGCCAGTTCTGTGACAGGGTGCAGAACTTTACCAAAGAGGATCTGACCGCCATGATCGCCGATCTGAAAAAGCAGGGAAAGTAATGCATTTCCCTTTTCAAAAAATTTCTTGAAAAAATCAAAAAATAAGGTTGACACGGCAGGGGTTATTCTGTATAATAACCCTTGTCGTTCGCCGAAGCGATTATTTCGAGTGGGGAGCATAGCTCAGCTGGGAGAGCATCTGCCTTACAAGCAGAGGGTCACAGGTTCGAGCCCTGTTGTTCCCACCATAAATTCGGCCAGGTAGTTCAGCTGGTTAGAACGCCGGCCTGTCACGCCGGAGGTCGAGGGT
>ERZ809209.800-NODE-800-length-16193-cov-8.197608_pt1 | contig 16193 bp, 7 predicted proteins | sample MGYA00520514_ERZ809209 | MGnify/ENA primary metagenome ERZ809209 (study PRJEB31576, sample SAMEA3212657) | Homo sapiens | biome: human-gut; feature: human gut; material: fecal | place: Sweden | collected 2012 ...
ATAGCAGAATTAAAAGAAAAATATCCGGATATTATTTCGGAAGAAACGGTATCTTTGCCGGAAGCAATGTCAGAAATCTATACTGTGACCGGAAATAAATTCATTGTAATCATTGATGAATGGGATATTCTGATTCGTGACGAGGCAAATAACAGGGACGAGCAGGAAAATTACATTAATTTTCTGCGTGGAATGTTCAAGGGAACAGAACCTACCAGATTTATCAGTCTGGCGTATCTGACAGGAATTTTGCCAATCAAGAAAATGAAAACGCAATCTGCACTCAACAATTTTGATGAATTTACAATGTTAGATGCCGGGGCACTGGTTTCTTATATTGGGTTTACGGAGCTGGAAGTTGAAAAACTCTGTGATAAATATCATAAGGATTTTGCAGAGGTAAAAAGATGGTATGATGGATACGTGTTGGAAAATCAGCAGGTTTATAATCCGAAGGCAGTTGTCAGTGTCATGCTGCGCGGAAATTTCCAAAGCTACTGGTCGCAGACCGGAACATATGAGGTTGTGGTTCCACTGATCAACATGGATTTTGATGGGTTAAAACGGGCGATCATAGAGATGGTTTCAGGTTCGACAGTAGAAGTAGATACCGGAACATTTCAAAACGATACGGTAAGCTTTTCTAGCAGGGATGATGTGATAACTTACCTGATCCACCTTGGATATCTGGCATATGACCAGAGAAAACAGTGCGCATTTATTCCAAATGAGGAGATACGGCAGGAACTTTTAGCGGCAACAAAGAAAACGAAATGGAATGAACTGCAGGAGTTTGAATATCAATCCGAGCAGTTGTTAGAGGCTACTCTTGATAGAGAGGAAACGCTGGTTGCAGATTATATCGAACAGATTCATATGGAGTATGCGTCAGCAATTCAATATCATAATGAAAATTCATTGAGCAGTGTTTTGACAATTGCGTACTTAAGCGCCATGAAATATTATTTTAAACCAATTCGGGAATTACCGACAGGGAGAGGGTTTTCAGATTTTGTATTTATACCGAAAGAGGAATACAGAGTAGATTATCCTGCACTCGTAGTCGAATTAAAATGGAATAAAAGTGCACATACAGCGTTACAACAGATAAAGGACAAAAAGTATCCTGAATCATTGTTGCAGTACACTGGAAATATACTTTTAGTGGGCATTAATTATGATAAGAAAAGTAAAGCACATGAATGTGTGATAGAAGAATATAAGAGATAAGAGAGTTGTTATTTTAGAAAGGACACCATTTAGAGAATGGTGTCTTTTTTGCGTGTAGAAAAAATGTAAATATTTTACCCAAATTACATCAGATTATATGGTGTGAATTGTAGGAGAATAATATAATAAAAAGAATAATTGTAAAGAAAAACAGGGGGAAAAAGTTGAAGAAATTTTATATTGCATATGATACAGACGTTGGGATAAAAAAGAAGACCAATCAGGACAGTCTGTTATTAAAAGGATGTTCTGAGGAACATGGAGAGACACTTCTGATCGCAATTTGTGATGGCATGGGTGGCATGGAAAAAGGGGAGCTTGCCAGTGCAACGGTCGTCAGGGCTTTTTCAGACTGGTTTGAACAGGTTTACATAAAGAACGAAATGCATGTTGGGGATGAAGGAATAAGACAACAGTGGCAGAGTCTTTTGGAAGAAATAAATGGCAGACTGATCAGGTATGGAAAAGAAAACCAGATTCAGCTTGGAACAACAATAAGTGCGGTTTTATTAAACAGTGATGGACAATATATGCTTTGTCATGTTGGAGACACCAGAATTTATACATTATCGGATACGTTGCAGCAGCTGACCGAGGATCATACATTCATTGCGCGAGAAATAAAACGTGGGAATATGACAATAGAGGAAGCTAAAAAGGATAATCGCAGAAACGTGCTTCTTCAGTGTATCGGTGTGAATGAATTTTTTGAACCACAATATGAGAATGGAAGGCTGGCGCATGGCACAGCCCTTTTGTTATGCTCAGATGGATTCCGTCATATGTTATCAGAAGACGAAATTTCTGAGTCACTGAATCCGCATAAAAATCTTGATGAAGCGCAGATAAAAGAAAAATTGAGAGAAATGATCGAATGGAATAAACAACGGATGGAAACGGATAACATTTCTGCAATTTATATCAAACTCAAATAAGGCAAAAGAGGAAATGAAAGTTGGCTGAGAGAGGAACAATTATTGAGGGAAAATACGAGGTTTTAAAGCTGATCGGAAAAGGTGGAATGTCAAAAGTTTACCTGGCGATGGACAAAAACCTGAATAAGCAGTGGGCAATCAAAGAAATCGAGAGAAAAGCTTATGATAAGAACAATGAAGTTGTAGTTGCAAGTGCAATGGCGGAAGCAAACATGATGAAAAAACTAGATTATCCGTCACTGCCAAGAATTGTAGACATTATCGAAAAAGAAAATGTAATCTATGTTGTCATGGATTACATCGAGGGAGAAACCTTAAGCAGTGTGCTAAGTAAGGAAGGTGCACAGCCGCAGGAAGTTGTAATTGAGTGGGCAAAGGAACTATGCAGGGTATTGGATTATCTGCATACGCAGAATCCGCCAATTATCTACCGGGATATGAAACCGGCAAACATTATGCTGCAGCCGAATGGAAATATCAAGTTAATTGATTTTGGTATTGCGAGGGAATACAAAGAACAGAATCTGGCAGATACAGTAAGTCTTGGAACAAAAGGATATGCTGCGCCGGAGCAGTTTGGAGGAAAAGGTCAGACGGATGCCAGAACAGACGTATATTGTCTTGGCGTGACGCTATACCATTTACTCACAGGACAGAATCCATGTGAACCTCCTTATGAGATATATCCAATCCGATATTGGAATCCGCAGTTGTCCAGTGGATTAGAAGCGATCATTCAAAAATGTACCCAGTTAAACCCGGAAGATCGTTATCAGTCATGTGCAGAAATGTTATATGCGTTGGATCATTATGATGAGATGGACGAGGGCTACCGAAGAAAGCAGAAAAGAAAGCTGAATGTTTTCTTTGCAACATCCGGGGCAGCGGTTCTTTTCCTTATTATAGGATGTCTGTGTACTGGAATGAGAGTCCATGTGAACAACAGCGATTATGATAATAACATCAAGCAGGCAGAATTATCTGCGACAGATGAGGAAAAAATCGATTATTATGCCAAAGCAATAGATATTCTGCCGGGCAATTCGGAAGCGTATTTTGGAATAATCGAGGCATTTAAGGATGACGCGGTCTTTTCATTGGAAGAAGAGGAATTATTCAAAAAGAAAATAAACAGTAATTTGACTGTTTTGCAGCAGAATAGCGATTATGGGGATCTTGCTTTTGAGATAGGAAAATTATACTGGTATTACTACGATTATGGAAAAACAGAAAATTCAGACAATCAGATAACCAGAATGAAAAGTGCGATTCAGTGGTTTGAGGCGGCATGTACTTATGGCGGTGAGGACAGCAGTTATTATACGATGGCTGAAATGTACCGTGATATAGGACAGTTTAACCGCGATATCACACTGAATGTGCAGGAAGCATCTGATAAAGGAACCTATCTTCCATATTGGGAGAATATAACAAAACTCGTAGCAACCGTATCTGAGAGTCAGGATGAGAATGAAATTGTAAATCTGGAAGTATACAAACTGGCAATGAATGCTGTGGAAACTTATGCAAGAAAATTTAAGGCAGATGACGTAGCACAGGAAGATATGAAAGCGTTGCTGGAACAGGTAAAAGCTGGTACGGAGCAGGTTGATACGACAACAGACAAAACAGAAGAAATGAAAAATGATATTCTAAAGCGTTTGCAGGATGCAGAGGCAGCAGTGGAAAATGCATATGCAAAAGATACGGAGGTGAAAGCATCATGAATGCAGGTACTTTACAACTCATATCCATCATTGCATTTTCATTAGCAGGAGTTTTAACACTGATATCCATTTATCTTTTTTTAAAAATGGATGTACGGGGAATCATAGATGATCTTAGCGGTAAATCGGCAGAACGTCAGATTATGGCAATGCGAGAGGAAAATAACAGACAGAAAAATCCATTGTCTAAAAGAAGTGCCAAATCATCTGAAACAAGGAAAAGCAGTCTGATGGAACGCACAACAGTGGAATTGAAAAATGAGGAAAAAACGGAGGTTCTTCCGAAAAAAGATGAGGAAAAGACAGCATTGCTGCGGGAAGAAGCCACTATGCCGCTTCAGATGGTTGAGGAGGAAACAACTGCTTTAGAAGAAACTACAACTGTATTACAGGAAGATGAAACAGTTGTGCTGACTGAAAATGCAGGAAACACAGATAAAAGGTATGAACTGGTCTTGAACGAAATCATCATACATACGCAGGAGATAATTTAGAAAATGGAAATGTTTTGGAGAACAAAAGGAAAAAGAATTGCAGCATGGTTAATGATTGCGTTAATTATGGCAACAACGATACCATTTGGAAGTATCAGAGCATCAGCAGATAACACTGCAACAGGTGAAAGTGGTACAGTCGCAGTCACAATCACAGGACAGGTGATGGTTCCAGGTAATGATGATGAAAACACAGATACGAATAATGGAAATCCATATGCAGGTGCAAAGGTGACGGTAACATACCCACAAAGCGGTTCGACTCCTGTAACGAATGAAGCGACTACAACAGACGATGGAAAATTTAATATTTCTATTGGTGATTGGACATTAAATACGGATAATAAGTATACGGTTAAAGTTGAGCCAGCAGATGTGGATAAAGGTACATATGACAGTTATTCCAGTGAAGAGAAAACTGTCACAGAAGATCAGGTAAAAACAAAAAAGATTGAGTTAGGTGCAATTACACTTAAAGAAAAGTCTGTTCCATATTCAGTTACTGCAAATGCAGAAACTTCTGATCATTCAGAAAAAGATGATGCTGGAGAAGTAAAGGTAGAAAATAATGTTGTAACAGCAACACCAAAGGAAGGTTATGAAATCACTGCTGTAACAGTAAAAAAAGAAACTGCAGATTGGAAACCGGATGGAGAAACCAACGATAATTGGTGGAACAAGAATATAAATGCGAGCGGTGCATTTGTATATGAAGAATTTAAGGATAAAACATTAGATGCAAATTATGCATTTACAGTCACATTCGCAAAGAAACAGTTCACAATCACATATAAAATCAGTCAGAATGGAAAGCTAATTTTAAATAGTGATGCACAAAATGATAAAGTTGAAATCACAACCGAGAGTGGAGAAGACGGTAGCCGGAATGTTCCATATACAGATTCTGAGTACAAAATAAAAGCAGCTGTTACAGACAACAAGTATCATCTTACAAGTTTTAGAGTGGACAATGATGAAAGGCTTAATGAAAACGAAATAAATAACAGCTTAAAAGAGAAAGAATATATATTTTCAGAAGGAATAAAACAGGCACATAGTATAGAAGTGACAGCAGAAATTGATACGTACACAGTTTCTGTTACAACTGATGCTGGAGGAATTGTTGAGGTTAATGGTTCCAGTGAAAAAAATATTATTGTAGATTCTGGAGCAGAAGTTGCAATCATTGTAAAACCAAATGAAGGTAAAACAGTAAAAATATTTTCGGTCAATGGTACGCCGATACAGGAAAATAATTTAACAGAGGATGAAGATGGAACAGCAGTCTATAAGATTGAAAACGTAAATGGTGACCAGAATGTAACTGCTGAATTTGAAGATATTCAAAATGAAAATAAAGATTCGTTGGCTCTTGCAGGTCTGAATCTGTTAGATAGTGGAAATAATCAAATAACAGCGGATGAGGATGGAAACTATTATTCATCATCAGCCATTTTAAAATTTGATGGTAAAACTAAAATCAGTCTTTCGCAATGGGGAGTGGGCAAAACGCAACTCAACTTAACAGAAACAACTATCATTTCATCAGTGTATAAAGGTGGAATTATTGGCAGAAAACAAATAAGTCTCAATCCGTCTGTGAAAATTGTGATTGATACAACAAAACCCAAAATTGAACTGAGTGACGATGAGAAAACAATTTGGAAAACTGAAGCAGACACAACAGTGGATATCACAGGTACAGCCGTGGATGAAAATTTGAAAAAGGTTGTCTGGTCAGAAACAGAACTTACACCGGATGATGTGTTGAATGGGGCACAGGAAGCAGCATTAAATGAAAATGGAAAGTTTGAAATAAGTGGCATTCAATTAGCAAAAAATCAGAACATTGATAAAATCTATATTTATGCCATTGACAAAGTAAAACAGTGTTCAGAAGCCGGAGTTATTACTGTATATCGGGACAGTGCAGCCCCTGAAATTAAGGAAGTGTCTCTGATTCCTGCTGATACAATAAAAAAATACGATTTTGGTAATTATTACAATACAAACATTAGAGTAAGCGTTACTGCGAAAGATGTGAATGTAAAAGACGGCAAAGCGGATTATCCGGCAGTTGGTGTGAAAGAAATTCGCGTATACAGTGATGATGATACAAAAGTGTATACCGGAACTGTAAGTACACAAGTAAGTGGAACAAGTGATGCAACGATAGAAGTTACGGTTCCATTGGAAGAAGCTGGTACATTTGCAAGCCTGAAAAAGGTTCATATCAAAGCAGTGGATGCATTAGGCAATGAGAGTAAGGCATATAAATTAACAGAAATTAAGAATCATAATGATATTTTATCGGATGATTTAATGCTGGAAAAAGATGCACCTGTAGTAAAGGTGACACCACAGGCAGATGGCAAATATGAAAATGCAAAAGATGGAAAGACAGAGTATTGGTACAAAGAGATCCCAGCGATTGCATGCGGGGTTACAGATCAAAAAGATCAGACTAACGGAAGTGGTCTTGCGGCGAGAACTTTGACCGTAAACGGAAATGAACTTACTTCGAAGAGAAAGAGCTTTGTGGAAAGAATTACAAGTAGTGATCAGATTGTGCAGGAGGATTCTCTTACACTTTCAGCAAACGATTTGAAGAATGTGCGGGAAGGCGAAAATACAGTTGTCACCACCTATACAGACATCGCAGGAAATAAAACAATTGACACAAAAACAATCTGTCTTGATACACATAAGCCGGATGTTACAAGATTTAACATTGAAAAGAAAGATGCATTAAAAATTTTAAATATTTTTACCTTTGGTAACTATGGAAATGGTGTGATCAAAGTTACTGTAACAGCAGATGATTTACACAGTGACGATGGTTCAGAAGTACCGTCAGCCGGACTGAACGAAATTACATTATATGTAGGTGAAGAAGCTTATCAGACAAAGGCAGTCGGAAGCGATAATACAGCGGTATTTGAACTCCCGGCAGAGACTGTTTTAAATGAACAGAAAGTATATTTAGATAAAAAAATTAGTGCAACAGTTACGGATAACGTTGGCAACCAGTCTGAAAAGACACTTGTGACGACAGCAAATTCGAATGTGAAAAACAGCAATTTAATGATTGAAACAGTGAAACCGACCATTACATCTGTTTTATCGGCAGAAGGATATGTTGGAAAAAATGGAATCATCTATAACAATAGTGATACTGGAGTCAGCATTAAAGTAGAAGATAAAGATTCTGGAATTTATAATGTGAAAGTCTCCGTTAATAACAAGGAGTTAGTGAACGTTTCTTATCCGGATCAGAAAACGGTTACGGAAAGCTATGAGATCAACACGAAGGATGCTGTCATTAATGCAGATACCAACAGCTATGATATGGTAATTACAGCCATTGACAATGCTGGAAATGAATATTCCAAAACACAGCGTGTCTACAAGGATATTACAGCTCCGGAAATTTTAAGCATTGATATGGAAGCAGCAGGAAATAAAGAAGCAGATGGAAGTGTTTCTTATACAGAGACGGATTATGGTTATTATTTTGTGGAAAATACAAAGGTGACTGTAACGGCTACGGACGGCTCCAAAGAAGGGGATTCCGGTGTAAAGGAAATCCACTATTATACGGTAGATGCCAATGGAACAAAAAGCAGTGAGCAGATTGTACAGGCAGATGCAGAAGGAAAAGTGACATTTGTGGTTCAGGCAGGATTTAAAGGACAGATTTATGCCTGCGCTTACGATATGTTAAATAATCGCGAAGAAAGATATGTGACACCGAGCAGTCTGATCATTGAAACAGCCGAGCAGCATGCCCGTGAGAAACATATTGATTTTAACAAGGCGGCAGCTGCAAGCAAGGATGCAAAGGGAAATGAACTGTATGAAAAAGATGTAATGGTAGATGTTACAGTGACAGATACATTTTCGGGAATCCGTTCTGTGGAATGGACAGTGGAATCGCCTTATGATAAAGAAAACAATCAGTCAGGAAATGTGGAGATCAGTAATCAGGGTGCATTTTCCAGTGGAAATGCGGATGGCTGGAGTCAGACAAAGAAAGACAAAAACCTTGTTACAGAACTGAAAAAGTCATTCACTGTAAAAAATAACAGCAATGAGATAAAAATGCATATCAAAATGACAGACCGTGCAGGAAATACATCAGAAGACGAACTGATATTCAGTATTGATAAGACAAAACCGGAAATCAAAATTGCATTTGATAATGAGACACCGGATGCTGAAAATACAACCATGTTCAAAGAGAACAGAGTTGCTACCATTACAGTTACAGAACGTAACTTTGAGGCGGCAGATTTTAAGGCAGATATTACCAATACAGATGGTGTAATTCCTGAGTTGTCAGCATGGCAGACAACCGAAAATACGGAAAACCCGGATCAGAGTGTAAGTACTGCAACCATTACATTTGCAGAAGATGGTGATTATACGCTTTCTGTCAGTGGAAAGGATAAGGCAGCAAATCAGGCAGAGACAGTAAAAGCAGATGATTTTACCATCGATAAAACCCGTCCGGTGATTACGGTTACTTATGACAACAATAATGCAGTAAATGGCAATTATTATGCAGCAGCGCGTACCGCGACGATTCAGATTGAAGAACATAATTTCTCTGAAAACAGAGTAAGGATAACAGGAACAGCAACTGATAACGGAGCAGGAATCTCATTCCCACAGTCTAGCGGATTTACCGGAAATGGAGATGTTCATACTGCGACCATTACATGTGGTACAGATGGTTTATACAATTTTAATGTGGAATACACGGACATGGCAGGAAACATAGCTGAAACCTATACAGGAGAAGAGTACTATGTGGATCTCACTGAGCCGGAAATTGAAATCGTTGGTGTCGAAGATTATTCGGCAAATAATGGAGATGTTATTCCACAGATTGTAATGTCAGATACAAACTTTGATACCAATGGTGTGAACATTGAACTGGTTGGTGCAAATCAGGGAAGTGTGGCATCGGAAGGCTCTTATACGAATCAGGGAAATGGAGAGACATTTACATTCCAGAACTTCCCGAAAGAGCAAAGCTATGACGACATCTATACGATAAATGCCACATTGACCGATATGGCTGGAAATGAGAGCAATGCAACAGTTACGTTCTCCGTAAATCGCTTTGGATCAGTTTACGTGTTTGATCAGACCTTAAAGGATATTGAAGGAACTTATATTCAGAACGAGATTGATGTCAAGTTAAAAGAAGTGAACGTAGACAGTCTGGAACATGACAAAATCAAAGTAGTAGTAGATACAAACGGAACACCGAGAACATTAGAAGAAGGTATTGATTATCAGGTACAGGAATCTGGCGGAAACGGACAGTGGTATCAGTATGATTATACGATTGACAAATCACTTTTTGCGGGGGATGGACGTTACATTGTTACTTTGTATTCAGAAGATATTGCAGGAAATGTCAATGAGAACATTGATGAATCCAAAGAAGCAGAGATTTCATTCGGTGTTGACAAAACAGCGCCTGTCGTTATTCCAATTGATGTTGAGAGCAATGCGCAATATCCAGTGGATACGAAAACAGCAAATGTAGCAGTTAATGACAACCTGGTATTAGATAGTGTTGAGATTTATATTGGTGATAAAAAATGTGATTATACAGTGGATGGTGAAAACTATCAGTTCAATATCCCAAACAATACGAAAAAACAGGATGTCACAATTATGGCTGTGGATGCAGCTGGCAATAAAACAAACTATGTCTTAAATGGAATTCTTGTAACAACCAACACATTCATCCGTTGGTATAACAATAAGCCATTGTTTGTAGGATCTGTTGCGGGTGCAGCAGTAGTAACAGGCGGTGGCGTTGGCGCAGCAATTGCACTGCGCAGTGGACGTATCAAAATAAGACGTAAGAGAAAATAAAAAAGGACTGAGAGATATGGCAAAGTATCGCATAGTATCAAAGGGAAATATAGTTACGATTAAAAGTAAGTTATCATTTGGGGAACAGATTAATGAGCGGGAAATCAATATTTTTGAACAACAGATTTTCCGCGGCTGTTTCAGACCGAGACAGGAAGGAAAAAAGACGATTATCTATACGGCACCAGATGTGGTACCTCTTATATCATATCTGAAAAAGGGTGTGGAGGAAGAAACGTTTTTTCTGCTTGTGGCGCAGACAATTGAGATGACTAAAAAAATTGAAATGAATGGGTTGTATCTGCATAATCTCATGTTACAGCCGGAAATGGTGTTTGTATGTGAAAGAACCAGGGAAGTGTTCTTTGTATATCAGCCGATCAATAGCAGAATTACGAGTGGAAATGTTTATGCGTTTCTTGCAGATACCGTACAGTATGCAGGCAGATATGGCAAAGAACCAGAGCAGTTTCTGAAGGAATTCCAGGTATTCCTCAATGATACAAAGAATTATAAAATAGAGGACATTGAGAGATATATCCGCGAAAAATGTCCACAGGCATTCCGGAAAATCGTAAAAGCAGAGACGGGAAAAAGCGGTTACATCACAAATGACCGTTCATCCTATGAAAGACATTATCACAGTGACAGTAACGATGAAGGTGGAACGACATTACTGATGGAGGAGGATGAAAGCGGTACAACCCTTTTGACACAGCAGGAGGATGACGAGGCAGACACAACTCTTTTGCAGCAGGAGGAAAGATATCCAATTTTAGAGAGAATCAGCACAGGGGAGAGCGTGACTGTCAGAAAAAATATTTTTAATATCGGTAAGGAAAAAGAAAATGATTTTACAATAATAAATAATAAGGCGGTCAGCCGCAGACATGCGGTAATTGAGCGGATAAATGGAACTTATTATCTTATGGATAAAGGTTCAACGAACCATACATATCTGAATGGAGAAATGCTGGATGCTGAAAATTCTTATGTGCTTTCGGATCATGACAGTATTCAGATTGCAGATGAAGAATTTACATTTTATTTTGATTAGGAAGTGAAAAAATGGACGAGTACTTTGCAGATAAATTGACAGAAATTCAAGACACTGAAGACACTGCCTACTTATTGGAAAATAATGAGATCTTTTATGACGTTGGCTATAAAGTGATGCAGAATCAGGAAAATGCCAACCTGTTAAGGTGTCATAGAATCAAATATAATGGAAAAATAAAACTAATTTATTTCACAAGAGAATATACATCACTGGAGGATTACATTGCATCTTCGGATATGGATACGATCTTAAATGCGATTCACAGTTTGCTCGAAGCTTTAATTCAGATTGAAAATCTTGGATTTTTAAATATGGCATGTATTGATAATCGCCTTAGCCATATATATGTAGAGTCTGGCACGAATAATGTGAAGATCATTTATTTGCCTGTAAATATAACGGGTGTTCATAAAAATAAAAATGAATTTGACAATGAAATAAAGGCTCAGCTGGTGCAGAAAATAGAACGGATAGGAATGATGGATCATCCGAAAATGCGTCAGGTGATAGATGCGTTGGAGGATGGAACATTAAAACTTCATGACATTAGTACACGTATACAGGCGGAAAAACCTGTAATGCATAGAAATACAAAAAATACTTCTGCAGATCCCAATATTGGGCAGAAAAAGATAGTGGATATGCCGGACATGAATCAGATATCAATACAATCCATAGATGGGCAGTTTCACTTTGTTGTTTGTGAAAATGAATTCCTGATAGGAAAAAGCAGAGAAAGAGTTCAGGGTGTGATAACAGGAAATAATGCGGTCAGCAGAGTTCATTGCAAAATCGTAAGGCAGAATGGTAGCTATTTTGTAGTGGATATGGGAAGCTCCAATGGTACTTATGTTAATGGAAAAAGAATACAGCCAAATGTGCCAGAGCCTATTTCAGACAGAAGTCAGCTGAGAATTGCAAATGCAGAATTTATAGTACGAGGATAAAAAAATGAGTAAGCCATTAATCATTATTGCAGATACAGATGAGCTGTATCTGCAGAATCTGGAAAGAAAATTTTTGGAAGAGTTTGATGACCAGATAGAGTTAGAAATCATATCCGATCCGGTTTATTTTGAACAACGTTTTGAGACACCTGTCTCAGTAGAAATTCTGGCTGTCTCAGAGGCGTTATATTCGGCAGGACTTCAAAGACATAACATTTCCAATCTGTGTGTGCTGGCAGAAGAACATGAGAGTGGAAGTACGGAGGATCTGTCTGTAAACAGAGTGTATAAATATCTGGGAATCAGGGAATTGTTCAATGAACTGACCTATCAGAGCAGAGACCGGTTGACCAACTCACAGGTTCAGGAGCATAAGACGCAGATCATTTCCTTCTATTCGGCAATCGGAGGAACCGGAAAAACGGCCTTATCTGTCGGGCTTGCAAGATGTCTGGCAGAAAAACATAAGCGTGTGCTCTATGTAAATACGGAGTCCGTGCAGGATTTTTCTTATTATCTTGAAAATAAGACGGGTATGCCCAATGAGGGATATCGGGCGATGAAAAATGAATCCGGGCACATGTATCAGAATGTTCGTTTTACATTAAGAAAAGAAGGATTTACATATCTGCCTCCATTTAAATCAACGCTCGATGCAAGAAATCTTGATTTTACGATCTATCGAAAATTAATACAGTCAGCGAAAGACAGTGGAGATTATGACTTTATTATTGTGGATGTGGAAGCAGGATACAGCAGATGGAGAATACAGTTACTGCAGGATTCTGATAAAGTGATGCTTATTACGTTACAGGATGATGTCTCAACGAACAAAATGCGCTATATCACAGAGTGCCTTGATTTCGGAGATCATGAAAAATACATGGTCATTTGTAACAAATACAGTGAAACAAGAGACAACCAATATGTTCAGTCGGGATTACAGTCAGAGTTTTCCATCAGGGAATATATTGATGAAGTGAGTACCCCATTGTTAACTGCAAGACAACTTGCACAGTTAAATGGGATAGAAAAAATGTCTTATATGTTTATTTAGATGAATCTTTGTTTGAAAAACAGAAAAGCGAAAGAAAGGATAGAAGATACCAATGCTAAGAGATTTTTCAGATGCAGCAAAACAAAAGCTTTTAAATTATGTTGATGAAGTGACGGCAAATGGAACATGGGACAAGGTAAAAGAATGGTTTAGTAACATAGAACCGAATGTTCAGAGTTGGCTTGGACGGCTTGATATTCAAAAATATGTAAATAGTGTGGAATGCTATTATAAGAAAATCCTCGATAAAAATAATTCCACAAAAAGACAGATTGAAGAGATTTTTTCGAATGTGCAGGCAGTGGATACCAGATATATCAGTATTACAGGCAGCCAGACTGTATGTGGAAGTGATATCATAAAATTAATCAATGATCTTGCCAATACCATTGACCCAAATGGTGGGAATATGGACATGGGAAAGATGAAGGGTGTTTTGGATGCAGATGTCGAGAACATCAGGAATGCAAAGGCAACTGTTGAGAAAACAATCGAAGAAAAAATGCTTGGAACAGAAGCGGAAGGCTGTATGAACAGCGAGGATCCGGTAAACTTAAGTACTGGAAATTTCATCTATGAACACGAAGATTTAAAAGTAGCAGGAGAGATACCATTATCCTTCCACCGTTATTATAATTCCAAAGACAGCCGTACAGGTGTGCTTGGCAGATGCTTTTTACATAATTATCAGATTGCACTTGAAAAAGAAGCGGATGGAACCATCGGTGTACGTCTTGCGGATGGACAGATAAATTACCATGATAAAAAAGGGCAGGAATATATTGCGAGAAATACGGCGCTGGAATTTCTGAAAGAAACGGAACAGGGATATATTCTCGTGCATCCGGGGCAGGAGAACATATCTTTTGATCAGGAAGGAAAGATGCTTCGAAAAGAAGACAGAAATGGAAGAGGTATTTCTTTTTTCTATTGTGAAGATGGAAAGCTGAAAAAAGCAGAAACGGACAATGGAAGCAGCCTGACTTACTGTTACAATCAAATGGGGCAGCTTAAGAAAGTAACTGACCACACAGGAAGAAGTGTGCTGTTACAGTATGAGGAGGAAAAACTAAAAAAAGTAATAACTGCATCTGGGGCAGAATATGTCTATCGTTACGGGGAAAATGGAAGAATCACGGAAGTGGAAAATGCCCGTCATGTCACATCTGTTAAGAATACCTATGACAGAAGATTTCGTATTATTCATCAGCAATTTCCAGATGGTGGAATGATGGAGTTTGCTTATGATGATAAAAACCGACGTGTCACACTCACGGAGCGCAATGGAAGTAAGATCATTCATGTGCATGATGAACGATACCGTAACACAGAGACTATTTATGAGGATGGGACAAAAGAGCATTATCTCTATAATGAAAAAAACCAGTGTATCAGCATGACAGACAGGCTTGGCAGAACGACGAGAATGGCGTATGATAACCGTGGGAACCTCACACAGACCGTGGATGCCCTAAAACGCAGGGTCAACTATACCTATGATGCAGATTGTCATCTTATCAGTGTAAGTATTAACGGAAAAGAACGTCTGAAAAACCATTATGATGGGAAAGGTAATCTGATCGGCACGGAAAATCTGTACGGAAACAGAATTACCGTGATAAATAATGGGGCAGGAAGACCGGAAACAATCACTTATGCAGATGGAAGCGTTTTAGAGATTGGATATGATGAAAGCGGAAACATCGTACAGTTAAAGGATGTAACTGGAAATGTGACAACTTATGGCTATGATGCCTTAAATCGTGTGATTGAGACAGTAGATGCAAATAGGAACGTGACACGTTATACCTATGATGCAGCAGACCGTGTCACAACAGTAACCGATGCTATGGGTAATCAGAGAGCATACACTTATAATGCAGGTGGAAAAATCACGGCAATCCGGGATTTTGATGGTAATACGGCAGAGTTTATCTATAATCCACTTGGAAAAGTGGAAACATACACAGACAAAGAGGGACAGCAGGTACATTTCACTTATGACAAAATGTGGAACATCTGTTCGGTCACAGCGCCGGATCATGGAAAGCAGGAATATTTTTATGACAGTGACAATCATCTTGTAAAACAGATACTCCCGATGGGAGGAGTAGTGAAATATGCCTACGATGCGGCTGGAAACCGCACAGAAATGACGGATCCGGAAGGAAATACAACCCGTTACTTTTATGATGCCGTAAACCGCCTGACAGAAGTACTGGAACCGGATGGAGCCAGGACTGTGTATGAATATGACAGAGAGGGAAATCTTGTCAGAGAGACGAATGCATCCGGACAGACGACCAGTTACACTTATGATGATTTAGGAAGAAGAACAAGTGTTACAAATGCGGCTGGTGCAACGACAAGTGTATTCTACAATGAACTTGGAAAAGCAGAGCGTATCTGCTATCCGAATGGAAGCAGTACTGTTTATGAATACGAAAAAGGTGGAAGATTAAAGAGTGTTCGTTACCCGGATGGTGCAGGAGAACACTACGGATATGATGCCAGGGGAAACCTCACAGAGCGTACCACTACGGCGGGAGAATGTTACCATTATAGTTATGACTGTCTTGCCCGTATCACATCCATTGAAAATCCGGCAGGAGGTGTGGCATATTTTACCTATGATGCACTTGGACGTGTAACGAAGGCAGAAGATGAAAAGGGAAATATTACCTGTTATGAATACACTCCAAATGGCAATCTTGCAAAAGTGACAGATGCGTTGGGAAATGAAACATTTTATCAGTATGATGCAATGGGACAGCTGGTACAGACAAGCTGTACAGGAGCCAATGGGGAAGAACCACAGAATACAGTCATAACTATAATGGTAACATTC
>ERZ809209.806-NODE-806-length-16151-cov-6.306039_pt1 | contig 16151 bp, 8 predicted proteins | sample MGYA00520514_ERZ809209 | MGnify/ENA primary metagenome ERZ809209 (study PRJEB31576, sample SAMEA3212657) | Homo sapiens | biome: human-gut; feature: human gut; material: fecal | place: Sweden | collected 2012 ...
ATTGTATAGTGTTGTGCTCTACCTGCTGAGCTACTGAATCAATCCTTTATGCTTTCTTTCGAATTGCGGGTGCAAAGGTAGAACATTTTTTTAGAACTCCAAAGCATTTCAAACATTTTTCTTATCTTTGTGCCATTATCAACAATATACAATCATTAATATATGGCTGACGATAAAAAAATCATCTTCTCAATGGTGGGAGTGAGCAAAGCTTTCCAACCAAATAAAAATGTACTGAAAGACATTTACCTGTCGTTCTTCTATGGAGCGAAGATTGGTATTATCGGTCTGAACGGTTCCGGTAAATCTACCTTATTGAAGATTATCGCGGGTCTGGAGAAATCCTATCAGGGAGAAGTGGTCTTCTCTCCGGGATATTCTGTGGGCTATTTGGCACAAGAACCTTATCTGGACGACACAAAGACAGTAAAAGAAGTAGTAATGGAAGGTGTGCAACCGATTGTTGACGCACTGGCAGAATACGAAGAAATCAATCAGAAATTCGGTTTGCCCGAGTATTATGAAGATCAGGACAAGATGGATATACTTTTCGCCCGTCAGGGAGAATTGCAAGATATCATCGACGCAACTGATGCATGGAATCTGGACAGTAAACTGGAACGTGCGATGGATGCGCTCCGTTGTCCGCCCGAAGATCAGCCGGTGATGAATCTCTCCGGAGGTGAACGCCGTCGTGTCGCTCTTTGCCGTTTGTTGTTGCAGAAACCGGACATCCTGTTGCTCGATGAGCCTACCAACCACTTGGATGCTGAATCTATCGACTGGCTGGAACAACATTTGCAACAGTATGAAGGTACGGTTATCGCCGTAACTCACGACCGTTACTTCCTTGATCACGTTGCCGGATGGATTCTCGAACTCGACCGTGGCGAAGGTATCCCTTGGAAGGGAAACTACTCATCCTGGCTGGAACAGAAGACCAAACGGATGGAAATGGAAGAAAAGACCGCCAGCAAGCGTCGTAAAACACTGGAACGCGAGTTGGAATGGGTGCGCATGGCTCCGAAAGCTCGTCAGGCGAAAGGAAAAGCCCGTCTTAATTCATACGACAAGTTGCTGAATGAAGACTTGAAGGAGAAAGAAGAGAAGCTGGAAATCTTTATCCCGAATGGTCCCCGTCTGGGTAATAAGGTAATTGAGGCAAAACACGTAGCGAAGGCATACGGCGACAAACTGCTGTTCGATGATCTGAACTTTATGCTTCCTCCTAACGGTATTGTCGGTGTCATCGGTCCTAACGGTGCAGGAAAAACAACTCTTTTCCGTCTGATTATGGGATTGGAAACGGTAGATAAAGGTGAGTTTGAAGTAGGAGAGACCGTAAAGGTATCCTATGTAGACCAGCAGCATAAAGACATTGACCCGAACAAGAGCGTCTATCAGGTAATCTCCGGTGGTAATGATTTGATCCGTATGGGTGGACGTGATATCAATGCACGTGCGTACCTGTCCCGTTTCAACTTTGCCGGTGCCGATCAGGAAAAACTTTGTGGTGTTCTTTCCGGTGGTGAAAGAAACCGTCTGCATCTGGCGATCGCTCTGAAAGAAGAAGGTAACGTTCTGCTGCTCGATGAGCCGACCAATGACATTGACGTGAACACCCTTCGTGCTTTGGAGGAAGGTTTGGAAGACTTTGCAGGGTGTGCGGTAGTCATCTCTCACGACCGTTGGTTCCTTGATCGTATCTGTACGCATATCCTCGCTTTTGAAGGAGACTCTAATGTATTCTACTTTGAAGGTTCCTATTCAGAATATGAGGAAAACAAATTGAAGCGTCTAGGCAATGAAGAGCCGAAGCGTGTTCGTTATAGAAACCTAATGACTGACTAGTATTTGCTGACAGATTACAAGTTAAATCTCACTTAATATACGAAAGTGAAAGGCTCTGCAAACATTGCAGGGCCTTTATTGTTTTCGAAAGCAATAAAATGTTTATCTCTCTTAAAAGAATGTAGCATAATTGTCATCTAAGTCTAAATAATATTAATTATCTTTGTGCACAGTTTCAATGAAACAAACAATTAGTATTAACTAATAAATTACATTATGTTGAAGAGAATGCGGTCTTTTTTAGTGGTCGTAATGTTACTGATTACTGCTACGATGAGTGCGCAAGTTACCACAGCAAGTATGAGTGGTAAAGTAACAGCACAAGATGAACCTATTATTGGAGCAACGATCGTTGCTATTCACGAGCCCTCCGGTACCCGCTATGGTACAGTGACCAATGTCAGTGGGCAATTCAATCTGCAAGGTATGCGTACAGGCGGTCCTTACAAAGTCGAAATCACCTATGTCGGCTATCAGTCAGCCATTTACAAGGGCATCCAGTTGTCATTAGGAGAAAACTACGTATTGAATGTTTCTTTGAAAGAAAGTTCAGAGTTGTTGGATGAAGTAGTAGTAACAGCACCAAAAACTATCGAAAAAATAGGTACTGTTACTAATGTAAGTGAACGTCAGATGAACACTTTACCTACTATTAACAGAAGTATAACAGATTTCACAAAGCTCTCTCCTTATGCAGGTGGAAGCAGTTCTTTTGCGGGGCGTGATGGACGTTATAACAATATAACGATTGATGGTGCTTCGTTTAATAATAGTTTCGGATTAAGTTCTAATAATTTACCTGGAGGAGATTCTCAACCCATATCTTTAGATGCAATCGATGAGATTACTGTAAATGTCTCTCCTTACGATGTTAAATATTCCAACTTCACAGGTGCTTCTATTAATGCTGTAACAAAAAGTGGAACAAACTCATTTTCGGGTACTGCATATACCTATCATAAACCAAGAGGATTTGCAGGGAGCTCTATTGACGGTGAGGATATTCTTAAAGCAAAAGAATACAACTCTCATTCATATGGTGTAACTTTTGGAGGTCCAATCATTAAGAATAAGCTTTTCTTCTTCTTGAATGCTGAAATTGAAAATAAGGAAACTCCGGGGGTAACTTGGCTTCCTAATCAAGATCAAAATGGAACAGGGGATAGCGGAAAACGTATCTCACGTACTTGGGTGGGTGATATGCGTACTATCAGTGACTTTGTTAAAACTAAATATGATTATGACCCCGGACAGTATGAGAACTTCAATAATTTCCAAAGTGATAATTGGAAGTTAATGGCTCGTATTGATTGGAATATACATCAGAATCATAAGTTGACAGTGCGTTTTAATTCTGTTTCCTCAGAAGATGACAGAGAAGTAAGCGCTAAGTCCACTATTATAACTAGTACTAATTCTAATCGTTATGGTTTGGATGCCTTTTCTTTTGGTAATTCAAACTATAAGATGAAAAACGTAGTAACATCGATAACAGGCGAGTTAAATAGTCGTTTCTCGAATAATGTTCAGAATAAACTGTTAGCCACATATACTCATATTAGTGATACACGCGAGCAGAAAGGCTCTGATTTTCCTTTTGTCGATATATATAAGGACGGAAAGCAATATATAACTTTAGGTACAGAAGTGTTTACTCCTAATAATCAGGTTATCAATAATGTATTTAGTCTTGTTGATAATGTGAGTATATCATTAGGAAAACATGAATTGCTTGCTGGCGTTTCTTTTGAACGCCAATATTTTAAAAATTCTTATTTGAGAGGCCCTTACGGATATTATCGTTATGATTCAATGGATGATTTTATGCAGGGAAAAGTACCTACCATTTATGGTATTACATATGGGTATAATGGTAATGATGCTCCAGGTTCTGAGTTGACATTCGGAATGGCTGGTGTATATGCCCAAGACGTATGGTCTCTTACTCCTAATTTTCGTTTGACATATGGCTTACGTCTGGATATGCCAATATATATGAATTCATTGGATTCTAACAAGTCAATAGAGGAATTAGCTTTTGTAAATAATACTCATGTCGATATTTCTAAGTGGCCGAAGACGCAAGTCTTGTTTTCGCCAAGAGTCGGTTTTAATTGGGATGTAAAAGGTGATCGCTCCGTAATTGTATCAGGAGGCACAGGAATCTTTACTGGATTGTTACCTTTTGTATGGTTTACTAATCAACCAAGTAATTCAGGTTTATACCAAAATATGGTAGAGTATAATACACAAAAAAATCCGGGCTCTTTACCTGCTGACTTTGGTTTTAATCCTAATTATAGAGAAACTCTGCAGAAATATCCCAGTTTATTTCCTTCTACACCTTCAGAACAAGCACCTGATGTTATAGCGTATGTAGATCCTAAGTTTAAGATGCCGCAAGTTTGGCGTAGTAATTTGAATGTGGATATTCAACTGCCATATGATTTTATGTTATCTGTTGGAGCAATGTATACAAGAGATATTTACAATGTTGCGCAGATCAATATGAATGAGGCTGAGCCTACGGGTGTGTATAATGAACAACCGGATCGTATTTATTGGGCTTCAAAAAAATACGAGTATAATGATTATACTAATGGTAAGAATGTAGTGGTGAAACTTTCTAATGGGGAAGATAAAGGATATCAATATTCTTTTAATGCTATTTTGACAAAGAAATATGATTTTGGTTTTACAGGGTCTATCGGCTATACTTATACAATGGCTAAAGATCTGACCGCAAATCCTGGGTCAGCACCTAATTCAGCATGGCAAAATAATGTGGCAGTAAATTCATTGAATGATCCTGGAGTATCTTATTCTTTATTTTCTACGCCCCATCGTATTATTGCTAATGCTTCTTATGAAATTAATTATGCTAAATGCTTAAAGACAACGTTCTCGTTATTTTATTCAGGATATCATACAGGACGTTATTCCTATACATATTATAATGATATGAATGGTGATGGCAATTATTCGGATTTAATATACGTGCCTAACTCTCAGGATGAAATGACCTTTGTTGATATTACAGATAAAAGTGGTGCTATTACTTATTCTGCTGTAGATCAAGCTAAAGATTTTTGGGATTTTGTGAACAATGATTCTTATCTTAAAGATCGTAAGGGAAAATATGTGGAACGTAATGGATCTTTAACACCTTGGATTAATCGCTTTGATTTTAAAATTGCTCAGGATTTTTATGCAACTTTAGGTGGGCGTAAATATGGAATACAGGTTAGCCTTGATATGCTGAATGTAGGAAATATGATTAATTCAAAATGGGGAGCATATCAATCTTGTGGTCTCAAGAGTTATGACAATGTACAGTTATTAAAAACTGCTAGCAAAGTTGGTGAACCCTTGACTTACCAGATAAATGCTAATTCACGTGAAGCTTTTAAAGAAAGATCATCATGGCAATATACCAATACCATTGGTAGTGCATGGTCTATGCAATTAGGAGTAAAAGTTACTTTCTAATACAAGTTTTAAAGTTAAAAAGAAGGATTTTATTTTAATGGGAAGCCAGTTAATTCATAATGAGTTAACTGGCTTTTTTGTAGCCTTTCTATATAGTGATATACAGCGTAAGGTTTATAACCTCATTCTCATCACCACCGGATTATGATCACTATACTCCAAATCCGGAGAGAAGTAATCTACCCCTTGAAACTCAGACGAATGGAGGATATAGTCGATTCTCAGCAGATGCTTGAAATATCGGAAAGTGTACATATACCCATGTCCGCAGGTCTGAAAGCCATCATTCATCTTTTCTCCTTTTACAGTTTGATATACATATGAAGAAGGGAGAGAGTTGAAGTCACCACATACCAGGGTGGGATAGGGAGAAGCGGAAATCAATTGATTGATATGTTCAGCTTGTGCGGCACGTTTCTTGAAGTTCTCGTGCAGACCATCGGCAAGGGTGAGAGCGGCACGTTCCGCACGGTCGGTATCATCCGCACGAAGTTCTTTTTCCAGTTTGCGCTTGTTGCGGCTGACTTCCGTAGTCTGCAGATGATTGTTGAACAGACGGATTGTTTGGTCGTTAATGTCGATATCACACCACAGGCTGCAGTTGTTGGAATTTGGGTAGGTGACGAGCTGCTTCTCCTTGATGGGATAACGGCTGAACACAGACAGTTGCAAAAGACTCTCCCCGGCAGGAGAAGAAGGTACATAGTAATACGGCCATTCGGAAAGAACGGTGCGAAGACTGTCAATACCAAATTCATGATTGATCCCAAACTCTTGAAAACAGAAGATATCTACACCGAGCTCCTTCATGTAAGCAGCGATTTGCTTGCATGAGAAACCTGTGTGCTCGTGATTAAAGCTGTTAACGTTATAGGTGGCAATAGTCAGTGCTGATTCGGTGTCCCTTTCGTTTTTCTTCAGAAACGAAGATTCAGTATTCGGTTGGGAAGCCGAATCAAAAAGCGGGAACTGGAGGACACGGGTCAGATACCCCCAATTTCCCAGTATGGCGATTAAAGGAATGAAAACCCAGCATCGCCAGCGAACCGTCCAATAGATGGCAGAGGCGACATTAGCCAGCAAAAGTATCGGCAGAACCAATCCGATAAAGGGCATCAGCTTAAAGCCCTCCGGCGAAGCATCTCCGGCGAAGGCTCCGGCTAATGTGAAACCTGCCAGAATACTCGTCAGCAGGATAGACAGGTAGTAAAGTAATCTATATAAGGCTTTCATTTTATGGTAACCATTTATTAATCATATCCTTGAGCTTCGCTTGCGAGATTGGTTTGGCGATGAAGTCGCTGCATCCGGCATCCGTTGCAGCGATCTGATCCTGTTGATAAGCATAAGCACTTTGTGCGATAATGGGCACAGTAGGAGAGAGCTCACGAATGATCTTCGTAGCCTCCAGACCGTCGAGATTAGGCATTTTGATATCCATCAGAATAAGGTCCGGCTTCGCTTCATCGTATGAGGTAACGGCCTCCATACCGTCCCGTGCACGTATAAGCCTGTACTTTCTTCCAAGAATAGCTTTCAGCAAATCGAAGTTACTGTCCTCATCTTCCGCTATCAGAATAGTCCGCTGGCTTGGAGAGGCATTGGCGGAAATACTATTGGAACTATTATCGTCCGTATTTCCGGAAGTCTTTTCAGAATCCTCCTTGACAGACGTTTCTACTGACGTCTCCGTAGAAGCCATGTCAATCTTCATAGAACCCGTGCCGGTCGATTGTTCCGACTCGTAAGGCAGGGTGAACGTGAAAGTCGTCCCTTGACCTACCACCGAAGAAACGGAGATTTCACCTCCCAATCGTTCGACAATTGTTTTACAGATAGACAGTCCGAGTCCCGTCCCCTGCGCATAGTTGTTCAACTTGGCGAAACGTTCGAACACACGTCCTATCTTCTCCGGTTCGATGCCCGTACCGGTATCAGTCACGTGGAAAACGATCTGATTGCCCACCAGTTTATATCCGTAACTGATGCTGCCTGCCTTCGTGAATTTGAATGCGTTACCTATCAGATTCGAGAACACCTGGAACACCCGGTTCTTGTCAGTCTCTATCACCAGTCCGTTTTCGGATGGCTCATAGATCAGTTGTACCCCTTGCGGCGTGCGGAATACGTGGGCGTCATGCACCTCTTTACACAGGCTATGGATATTTACCGGTGCGCTGGTGAACTCGATAATGCCCGATTCGATCTTCGAAAGATCAAGAATTTCGTTGATCAGTTGCAGCAGACGTTCGTTGTTGGCTTCGACGATCTCATAAAATGTTTTACGTTCTTCCTTATTTTCACTTTCGGCTATCAGATGTGAGAAGCCGACGATGGCATTCAGAGGTGTGCGTATTTCATGACTCATGTTGGCGAGGAAAGCAGACTTCAGTTTGTCCGACATTTCGGCTTTCTCTTTGGATGTCTGAAGTTCCCGTTTGATTTTTTCCAGCTCCGTGATGTCCCATTCGATGCTGACGATGATGGGGGAGGAAAGTTCGTCTCCGTCCACCCGTATTTTCCGTTTGTCGAGAATGATCTCGTTTCCGTTTTTGTCTTTCCCTTCGGTTGTCCAGTGCAGTCCCTGTCCGGTGGTGGCAACTAGTGTATCTTCCTCCCTTTTCTTTTCTGCCACTTCGGGAGGATAGTAGTCGAAGTCATTCTTGCCGATAGATTCGCCGATGCACAGATTCCGGTTGTACGATTCCCGGTTGCGGTAGATATATCGGAAATCGTTGTTGATCTCCTTGACGACAATTCCGGCGGGGAGGTTGTCGATGGTAGTATCCATGATCAGGTTGAGCCGTTTGATTTGCGCTTCGTAGTGCAGTCGTTCGGATATGTCGTGGGAGAATGACCAGTAACTTTCTTCACCGGAGTCATTGGTGACGTTGTACATGATTCCCTCGTAAGCCAATATATTCTTGCTGACCTTCGAAGGATGATGGGCGACGAAACTTCTGCTTCCTCCGTGCAGGATATCCTTGCAGCGTTCATGCCAGTCTTTCTGCGTGTTCATATCGCCGGCGATTTCATAGATTTTCAGCTTGCCGATCTCCTCACTTTCCGGGATGCCGTGGTTGTGGAGGAACTGGCGGTTGGCGAAGATCAGCGTACCGTCCTCTTTGGCGGCGAAGATGCTCTCCTTTGCGTTGTTGATAGCGTGCGTCAGCGTGTTGATGTCGTTTCTGCGACGCTGTATGTCAGTGATGTTCTGGATGTAACCTTCGATGTTGCAGCTGCCGTTCGGTAGTTCGTCTCGCAGATAAGCCTGAAGGCGCATATAGTAAATCTCTCCGGCGACACGGACCCGATAGCTGATGCTATCTTCGTTGAGTCCTTCCTCATTTTTCCGGCACCAGTTGGTGAAGCTCATGCGGTCTTCTTCGACAATAAATTCCTGATATTTCTCCAGAGAGATGCTTCTGGAAGATTCCTCGCATAACACTCCGGTGTAGCCCATATAATGGAAGACATTGTCGCGAGTGTTGTACATCCACTGTCCGATCTGAGCCACTTTCTGTATCTCCCTCAGATTTCGGTTTACCTGTTCCAGCTGGCGTTTCACGTTGCTTCGCTGGGTGATGTCCCGATATTGGCAGAGCACCATGTCATCGTAAGGATACATGATACACTTGAAATAATAGGTATTATCCTCCAGTTCCAGCTTGTAGTTCTTGCTGATGCTTCGCTGTTCCCGAAGCACGGTCTGGAAGGTGCTGTAAACCTTCTCACGGGTATGCTCGGGCATACGTTCGAATATATTTTTTCCTAAAAGCCTCTCTTCTTGTAAAAACCATAAATTGCTATGAATATCAATATCAATGCAAATGCCATTTCTATCGACTAATAGCATGGTGTCGGCGGTCAACTTCAGTATTCTTTGCGCATTATCTGCCTCATGTAATGTTCTGTTCATGCTTGTCCGATTAGATTTATAAGATTCTGTTTCATGCAAAGATAGCAAAATATTTGATTCTCTGTTCTTATTTTTCGGCACGTTTTGCTTTTTCCCAGGCGCCGCTTCCTTTTTTTCTTTTCAGATAGTCGATTCCTTTGAGCACATTCACGTTCATGAATAAGAAATAATAGGGAATAAACAGTATTTTATTCTTTATTTGTCTGGTAGAGAGGTAATATCCCCAGTATCCCATTCCGTAGAAAAGAATCTGTAACCCCAGCAGGGTGCCATAAAACAGGGGAGATTCGCCCAATAGCAAAACGACTATATTCAGTGGTAACAGCGCAAACAGCAGGAATGGAGTGACAGACCAGCGCAATACCCGGTGCGACGTGTACTGAAAACTCAGGATTCCGTAACGGAAAGGATTCAGCAACGGGAGCAGACGCCAGATCGACTGTAATCCTCCGGCAGCGATGCGTACTTTTCGTTTTTCCTCTTCACCCATATCTGCCGATCCGCTTTCGATGGCGTAGGCATTGGTGCAGTAGGCGATGGTGTATCCTTTCATGGCGATGCGGAGAGAGAGGATGAAGTCGTCGAGCAGCGTATCCGGTTCCATCGGTTCGAAGAGTTCGCGGCGGACGGCAAACAGTTCTCCGGCAGCGCCTACAGCTGAGTAGAGACGGGAGTCGAGCGCTTTCAGTGTCGATTCGTATTTCCAGTAGATGCCTTCGCCTCCGGCGGCTGCTCCGTCCTTCGTCTGTACGGCTATACGTTTTTCTCCTGCCACGCAGCCCACTTTCGGGTTTTGAAAAGCCAGTACGATTTCACGGATTGCCTCGCTGTTGACCATTGTGTTGGCGTCCGTAAAGACGACAAGCGGGGTCCGGACGAGTGTCATTCCTCGTGTCATGGCGGCTGTCTTTCCCTGCCGTTTCGGCTGGAAGTAGACGGTTGCTTTTCCGTTCCAGCGGGTTTGGAGACGGTCGTTTGTGCCGTCATCGCTTCCGTCCGTCACCCAGACGATGCGGAGTTTGTCCGTAGGGTAGTCCAGGGCGAGGCTGTTCTCCATCTTTTCGTCCACCACGTCTTCTTCGTTGAAGGCGGTGATGAAGAGGGTTACTTCCGGCAGGTCACTGTCCGGTGGCAGCACCCGTTTCACGGGTTTCACGAAAAGCTCTTTCAGCTTGACGAGGGCGTAGAGGACGATGCCGTAGCCCAGATAGGTGTAGAACACCATGAACAGGGCGGACCAGAAGATGATTTCGAGGATGAGAGTTTCGTTCATAGCTGTATTCTCGTTTAATAGATGTTTGTTGATTTATTTATTGAAGTCGTTTTTTTAGTGCCTCTTTTTTAGCCGATTCTTTCAGTATGTTTACAAAGTAGAGGGCGTCTGCTTTGTTGGAAGCATCGGAAGGATTGGCCTCATATCGTTTTACGAAATTCTCGGCGTGTTCAAACAGGTATTTCCGACAGTCGATATTGAGCATGATACCGTCTTTGTAGTCAGCATAAGATAGTCCGGTCAATGCATCATTTCCTTCGATAGAAACAATGTCATACATGCTAATTCCCGGCAAATTGATAGTGGTAGAAGGATAGTAGAAGAACTTTTCTCCCGGTAAATTTACTGTTAATTTGAAAGAACTTGCGTCTATTTGTGCTATACTAATATGGCTGTTTAAACGATAATAGTTATATTCATAATATTCTTCCTGGCTTGGAAACCATAACGAATCATCCCCATCTTTACCATAATTACTATTTAACCATAATAAAAAGTCGATCCAATTGTTGTCCGTACCATGAACACCTATGCAGATTGCTTTACGTTTTTCTTTGGGTAATTTTAGCAGGTCAGTAATCTGTTGTTTAAAATATGCTGGTGAATCGTTAAACTCCCGTTCTATCAGAGATTTTTGTAAAGTTTCAGACACTTGATACGGATATAGGGTAATTGCTCCTGCTTGTGCGGTCATCGTTTGAATTTCCGGACATTGAAGAGCAGCAGTTACGTATGTTTTATTTCCATTGGGTTCAGCAAGAAATTTACATCCCCTTCCTGTGAGTTTCTCTACAATAATGTTTTGGGCAATATCAAAATGTTCCAATATTTGTATTGGATCATTAGCATCTTTTGTCATTACATCATGGAGGGCAATGCCTGTTCCATAGTTCAACATCTCTCGTATGTTATCCCATATAAGTCCGGATTTCATATAAAAACGATAATAGTTTGCAGTAAACCCCGGCAGTACGTTTGTTTCAGCATCCATCCATTTTTCTTCAGGGGCAAGAGTGGTAGTAATAGCAAACCGAACTTCATTTCCTGCTCCGTCTGTACATCCCAAAGATTGGTTGGCGGAAATAATAGTAGGGGGAAGATCCCCTTTTTGCAAATGTTTGATGTCAAAATATAATTGATGTTTCATATTCTGATCAGTGGGAGTTGGAGTAGGATAAGGTATTGAACTTGAGATCGGTTTACCGTTTATTGCAGCCCACGTACGGCAAAAAGCAGCCTGCATGCAGTCGTCTTGTGTTAGCATCAACATCCATGTCTTATTGTATTTTAAATGAGGGATTTCGACATTAATATCTTTGGTCTGTATTTCTTTTTTTGTGTGGATAATGATTTCTGCTGTAACGTTTGCTGTTTCTTTGTCGAAAGGATACATATAGACGGGAGTAGAATCTGTATCTTTTTCGTTATTGTCTTGTCCTGTATTTCTATTCTCATCGTATAGATTCATTTTTCTTATACAGGAAGTATAGGTGAAAAGACAAGCTGTTACTAAGATGATATTTACTATATATTTTGCCATATCCATAATGATTTTGATGAGACCTTATTTGATGAGATTAGAGTCTTTATCTTTGTATGCCGTCTTTTTGATAAAGAGTCCGGTGATTTCTTTCAGTGCTTTGATTACCCGTATCCATATATTATCAATCAGTGATCCTTCAGAATTTAGGGTTCCATTACTTGTAAGCACTCGTGCTTTGCGACTTGTAATAAATACGATTTTTCCATACGGTTTCATAGCTAATGCTAACGAACCGTCTTCTCCGCGGATAATATCTGTACGAAATCCAAACCGACGTCCTATTTCCGTATTAAAACTGAAAGCCATACCTCGCACACAGAGTTCAGGACGCTGGATGGCTTGTAAGCGGAGGTATATATCGCGCAGGCCTTCGTAGCACCATAGTCCGAATCGGGAATGTCTTTCGTCAACCATAAAACTCCATAAACTGAATGTACATGCAACCTTCGGATTCATTAGATATTTTACATGCGTTTCAATGTAATGCGGTGGATATAAAGTATCTGCATCAATACAAATATGATATTTTCCTTTTGCATGGTCCAATCCGCATTGGCGGGCGTATCCCGGACCTTTCTTCGTTTCGTTATAATAGGTAACTCCCAATGATTTTAATACTTCTTCCGTTTTATCCGTTGAATTGTTGTTAACGGCTATTATTTCAATGGGGAAATGGCAATGATTCTCGGAGAGTGACCAGATACAACTTATCAGATGACGTTCCTCATTGTGTGCAATGAGTACAACCGATACCAGTGGAGAATCGTTTTGACGTTCTTTGAGTTGTCTTTTGACTTTGCGGATACTATCGTCAGAAATCTCATCAAAAGATTTCCCGTATACTTCCAGATAAGTTTTATACCACTTTACCATATGTTGTTCTGTTATTTAGAAGAATAAGTTAATGATTCGAATAAGTTTTTCCATTGTGGCATCACATTTTCCGGCAGAAAGCGTTTTACGTTTTCCCTGGCTTTGTGTCCCATCTTGATGCGTACATTTTCATTCTCAATCAGATAGCAGATTTTGTCTGCAAGTTCCTTGATATTTTCTTTCTCCACTAGTAGACCGTCTTCATAGTCTTTTATAATATCCGAAGGACCATGCGGACAGTCAAATGAGACACAGGGTATACCACATGACATTGCTTCTGCCAGAACGAGTCCAAAACCTTCGAAACGGGAACTCATGACATAAAAGTCGCTATCCATGTATTTTTGATAGATATCGAGAGTGGGAGGATGAAATAACACGGAATTTTCCAGTGCCAGATTTTTCCGTTTCTCCAATAACATGGTTTTGTCTTCACCCTCTCCATATATATCAAGAATCCACTCAGGGTGTTTCTGATGTACTTTACTCCAGGCGTCCAGTAATAAGTCATATCCTTTCTGCTCTACCAGTCTTCCTGCGGTAATAATCCGTTTTTGAGTTTTCTTGTCTGGACTGATTTCTGCAGGATACCGGTGCAGCATATTGGGGATGATTCTTGCCTGCGGTGTTATGTCGGACCAGTCTTTCGCATCGTTGTGAGTCAGTGTTACAAAAGCGGACATATGTTTGATATACTGGTGAAGTTGCTTGTCTCTTCTTTTGAATGCCCATCTCATCAATAGATTTCCGGCAGGTGGATTATTTTTTTCAATACTTGTCCTCATGCTATGCGTTTCCAGTATGGTATGCGTTTTTCTTTGAAGTAAATCCATACCAGCCATAGTTGTGAATTCGCAACTAGCTCCGATGACTATGTCGGCTTGAGTTGTATGTACGAAGTTACTGAGTTTTTTAAAAAACTCTTTTTCCATTTTCCACTGCATGAACATGCGTTTGAAAAGCCCATATTGATACTGGCGATAGAATAGTATGCCCCAATCTACATGGGTCACTTTGGGTGATAAAGGGTAAACGATGGAATGTCCCCCTTGCTCCCAAGTAATAATGTATACGTGGTATCCGTAATGTTCTGCCAGATAATTAGCCTTGTCGATAAAGATTCTTTCTACGCCACCAAAAGCCGCTAGTGAGCGATATAAATAGATGATAGTCATTCTTTTCTTCTTTTATTGAGGTGCATATTCCATCAATTCTTCAAATAAACTTTTCCATTGTCGCGAGATTACTTCCATAGTAAAATCTTTGGCCCTGATTTTTGCCTGCCTACCCATTTCTATGCGGATATTCTCGTTCTCAATCAGATAGCAAATTTGCTTGGCCAATTGTTCAATGTTTCCGTTTTCTACCAAGAGCCCGTTTTTTCCATTCGTTATCATGTCCCGCGGACCGCATGGACAGGCAAAGGCAACCGGAGCAATTCCATAAGCCATTGCTTCGCCCAATACCAGAGGTAGCCCTTCGTATCGGCTTGATAAGACAAATATCGAACTCATACAGTATTTTTCGGCTATATTCGATACAGTGTGATGAAGCAGACAATTATTATTTAGTTGTAGTTCATCTATTAGTTTGGTGAACTTCTCTTTCAGGTCGCCTTCTCCATAAATATGTAGTTTCCAGTCCGGATGTCTTTGGGCGACAATGCTCCAGGCGGGGATTAGCATATCAAATCCTTTTTGGGGCGCATATCGCCCTACAGCAATAGCATTATGTGACAGAATATCTGTTTGTTTTCCTTCTACAGGAGTAGAAATAGGATTAGGGATGATGCTGATATTAGTCAGTTCCGGCCAGTCTTTAGCTCCTTCACTTGTAAGTATAATCACTCTGGACAGTTTAGACAGGTTTTTGACAAATCTGTTTGCCCATCTTTTCTTTATCATGTTGACAATCGGGCTTTTACGTTTCAGTGCTTCTGCGCCATAGGCGTAGCGGCTGACGTGAAACTCTCCGATTTTCAGGCTACCGTCTTTCAATTTAGTGATAAAGTTCAGTTCCCGGCGCATGGTTGAGATAGTAATGTCCGGTTTCAGTTCGTTCAATAGATTCGATAGTCGTTGTTTAAACCGATAGTAGCGGAACGGATACTTCAGCACTTTACTTACTATGGATTGAGAGTAGGGCAGGTCGAAAGATACTCCTAAGTCGATATGCTTTACTTTGGGGGATAATGGAAAGTGTGGTGCTTTACCCATTTGTTCGGATGTAATGATGGTGATGTCGTATCCTTCAAAATGTTCTGCAAAATAATTGGCTTTGAATGTAACTATCCGTTCTATTCCGCCAGGTGCCTGTAGTGAGGGCAGGTAATAGGCTATCTTCATGATTTAATAGATTTTAGCAATGATTTGTTTCCGATAAAATTCTCCGGCGTCGGACACTTGTTTTCCGTTGGCGGCTTCGTTTACATATTTTCGTTCCAGCTTTACTTTCCGTTTGGCTCCCATTCGCCACCATTCATATTCTACGTCCACGTGCCCTGCGTCAATTGCTTGATAACCGGACTTGAATAAATCGTAAGCCAGTACAGTAGCCGTAGGTCCTAAAGCAATCAGGAAGAGAGCGGTTTTCTCGAGTTTTTGCGCTTCATTCAGTATTTCTTCGTAGCGGTCAAATGCGTCACGGGGCGGACAAAGAATACGTCTGATGCTTTTTACATTGTCAAAGAGGTCGTTGCCTACCCCCAAACGGCTTTTTCCGCCTTCAATGAATACGACATCCCTGTCTTTCCAGATAGCTTTCATCTGGTGAAACCACCGTGGGCAGTCTTCTTTGGAAGCGAAGTCCATGTAGGGACGGGTGATGAATGTATTGTAGTATAGCCTGTCGGGCAACAGCAAGCGGTCCCACCAACTGCCATACAGAAAGAAGTGAGTTCTCCAGAATCGGCGTGCTTTGCGGTTATAGCGATAAATGTTTTCGAAAGTATCGGAGATACAAACCAAATGTCCTTCTTCATGGCTTGTCAATACTTCCTTGAGACGCTGAGCCAAGAGTACATTTCCTTTTTGGAATCCTATTTCCTTGTCCGGGTTGGTAAGCAGCATCTCACCATCGCCGAAACGGCTCACGGAACATTGGTCTTCTACGATTATCCGAATGGTCTCATCAATGGAAGCTACCTGCGGAGTTATTTTCTGATGGCATCTGAGAGCCATGTACCAGAAATTGTACCATTCTAC
>ERZ809209.836-NODE-836-length-15662-cov-16.299545_pt1 | contig 15662 bp, 10 predicted proteins | sample MGYA00520514_ERZ809209 | MGnify/ENA primary metagenome ERZ809209 (study PRJEB31576, sample SAMEA3212657) | Homo sapiens | biome: human-gut; feature: human gut; material: fecal | place: Sweden | collected 2012 ...
AGAAGAGAAGGGAACTATTGATTATTAAACAATTAGCACTCGTGCGTTTTCCCTGCGTTACTACCTCCAGCTCAATGCTCGTGAAGACGGATCTTCACGTTTTCACAAGGATCACCGTTGGGGATTCTTCCCGTCCGCATCGGTGGGTTGGGTCATCTCTAACGAGAAATTCATGCAAAACATAACCCCGATAAACTATCTGAAGTTCCGTGCCTCTATCGGTACTCTCGGTAACGAGCGGATTGGAAATTATCCTTATCAGACATACATTTCGTTCAATAATGCCATTATGTATGACAGTGCAGGTTCTACGCCCCAATCTTCGATGTCTGCCGCTCAACAGGATTATGCGTATGAGAATATCCATTGGGAGAAAACACAGAGCTGGGATATAGGTGTGGATGCCGCTTTCTTTAACAATCGTCTAGACTTTAGCGCAGACTATTATTATAAGAAGACAACAGATATGCTCTTGTCGGTGGCAATCCCGTCGTTTACAGGTTATTCGGCACCTGACAGGAACGTAGGTAAAATGCACACCCGTGGTTGGGAGGTGAAACTCGGCTGGTCTGATCGTATCGGAGATGTAACTTATGCAGTAAGTTTTAATATCTCTGATTACAAGTCTATAATAGATAATCTTAATGGCAGGCAGCAGTTTAACAGCGATGGTACCATTATTACCGAAGGCGCAGAATATAACTCCTGGTATGGATATAAGACTGCTGGTTTATTCCAGACCGCAGAGGAAGTCAGTGAAAGCGCTCTGCTTTCGGCTTCTACCAAACCGGGTGATGTGAAATATGTAGATGTCAGCGGTCCGGACGGCACTCCTGACGGAATTATCAATGAGACATACGACCGTGTAGTGCTTGGCAGCTCATTGCCACACTATCTATATGGAGGTTCTATTAGTTTGGGCTGGAAAGGTCTCTCCTTCTCCTTACTCTTCAATGGTGTCGGGAAACAACTTTCACGCCTCACCGAAAGTATGATTCGCCCCATGCAGGGACAATGGCTTCCGGCTCCGTCAGTCCTTCTGAACGACAATGGCAGCCGTAATTATTGGAGTGTGTATAACACTGCAGAGCAGAACGCGGCAGCCAGCTATCCCCGTTTGAGCCATCAGGGCGGTGAATACAACAACTACAAAATGTCGGATTACTGGCTCAAGAGTAGTGCCTATATGCGTATAAAGAATATCAACGTTGGCTATACAGTTCCTAAAAAAATCGTCTCTAAAGTCGGAATCAAGGGACTTCGGGTGTACGTCAATATCGATGATCCATACTGCTTTGATAGTTATCTTTCGGGATGGGACCCTGAAGCAGGCGCTTCTACCTATATCACACGCACTTATACATTTGGAGTGGATATCAAATTCTAATGGAGTATGAAAAAATTACATAATATGAAAAAAATACATGTATTGATTTGCATGATAGCTCTTCTATCTGTAACTTCTTGTGTGAACCTCGATCTGAATCCTCCTTCAGCCGCATCCAGTGAAAACTGGTTCTCGTCACCGGAGGAAGTTCGAATCTCATTGAACGATTTTTATCGCAGTACCTTCTTTGTTATAGAAGAAGGTTGGACGCTGGATCGTAATACGGATGACTGGGCGCAACGAACCAACATTTATACCATTGCGGCAGGTTCACTGAATGCGTCTTCTACAAGTAATCCTAACATCAAGACTGTTTGGAGTTACACGTATAAGAACATTAGTCGTGCCAACCGAATTTTGGAGGCACTCGACAAACTTGAAGGCAAATATTCCACCACTGAACTGAATACGCTTCGTGCCGAAGCCCGTTTTTTCAGGGCATTTGCTTATTCACGTTTGATTACTCTTTGGGGAGATGTTCCTTTCTACGTGACTTCGATTACTCCGGAGGAAGCATTTGAGATGGGGCGTACCGACAAAGCTGTCGTTCTGAAACAAATTTATGAAGATTATGACTATGCCGCAGAAAATTTGCCGGTCGCAAATAATAATAGCGGCGCCACCCGTGTGGACAAAGGAACGGCTTATGCTTACAAGGCTCGTACCGCTCTCTATCAACACGACTATGGGACTGCCGCAAACGCTGCGCAAGACTGTATGGATCTGGAAGTATATGACTTGGCCCCTGATTATGGAGAACTTTTCCGCGACAAGACAAGAGGAAGCAAAGAAGTTATCTTCTCTGTTGCTCACTCAAGCGACCTTGAGTTGGATGAAAACGGTAAACCTACTACACAGGCTATCGGTTCCTTTATTGCCCGTTCGGCAGGCGGTACACATAATGCACAACCTTCGTGGGAACTTCTTGCTGTCTACGAAATGACGAATGGCAAGACGATTGATGAACCGGGCAGTGGCTTTGATCCTCACGCTCCATTTGCCAACCGTGATCCCCGTTGCCTGGAAACATTTGCTGCTCCCGGCAGCCGTATCTATGGTATTGAGTGGAACCCTGCGCCAAACGCACTCGAAGTAATGGACTATACGCAAAATCGTATGATTACAAACAAAGATTCCAAAGGCGGTTCGGATGCTTCCAACTGTGCTTACAATGGTTGTTGCCTGCGCAAAGGCGCGCAAGAATCATGGCGTACTACTTTGTATAACGACAACCCCGTTATTCTCATGCGTTATGCCGATGTTTTGTTGATGTATGCCGAAGCTAAGATTGAACTGGGGGAGATTGACGCTACTGTCCTTGCTTGCATCAACGATGTCCGTGCCCGTGCTTATGGCACCACCCGTACACAAACCAACGACTATCCGTCCATCACGACAACCGATCAGACGGCATTGCGCAAAGTGCTCCGCCGTGAGCGTCGTGTGGAGTTTGCATGGGAAAATCTGCGCTATTTCGACTTGCTTCGTTGGCATCAGTTTGAGAATGCTTTCGGACACAATATGTACGGATTTACCCGTACAGCCAACAGGGCAAAGGAATACTTTGCGGCAGGCAACTGGTTTTGGCCGGAGACTCCGACATTTGACAAAGACGGATTTCCTTCTTTTGAAGCGATGGCCGACGGAACCTATATCGTCCAGCATGGTGAACGTAAGTATGATGAGAAGATTTATTTATGGCCATTGCCAAGTGATGATGTATTGATAATGAATGGCAAACTTGTTCAAAATCCAGGGTACTAACTTTATTAAATAAATGATATTATGAGCATTGGAGAAATTTTATTGCGCAGTCGCTATCAACCATTGAAAAGGGTGTTGAGCTATGATGTATTCAACACCGGCTTTAACGGCTGGATGACATTGATGCCTAACTTTACGGAATATCCCGATTTTGATGTTCCCAAGACATTGGTCAATAAAGACCAGTGGCCACCGGTCATGCTTAGTTCCGCTACTTTCAGGTATCCGGGCACTCACGGAGCTATGTCCGGCACTTACTCTCTTAAACTTTCGACAAGACCTGTTGCCGCTCCTTATACGGAGATTCCGGCGGAAGGTTGTCTGGGACATGCCATTAAGCGGCTTTCGTTCTCTCGTCCGGGCTGCAAATATTTGCAGATAGAATGTTGGTTTACATACACGGCGGAACAGGATGTGGTGGATGGCGGTGACCGTCCGCAACCGGGTTTACATGAGAGTTCCATCCGCGATTTTGGTATGGGATTCGATGTACAGGAGGGTGGAAAACGTTACCATGTAGGAATTCGTTATCTCAATGCAGTAGATGGCAAATTAATGCAGAAGTGGCAGTATGAACATTCCAATGAAGACATAACCGACCGCGATTGGGCTTATGGACTTGACGGAGACTGGTGTAAGAGGGGAGTCGATCCCTGGTGGTTCGGCCGCCGTTATCCTAATGGCGACCACGATGGATTCAAGGATTTGAAAGATGGTCATCAGAAACTCATTTACAATGAGACCGACTGTAAACTCAATTGGCAATACATGCGTCTGAAACTTGACACAGAGCTTCGTGAATATGTAGAGTTCCAATGTCAGGACAGAATTTGGGATATGCGTGGCATTGCAGCTGATACCGTTGACGGATATGGACGCATCGACAATCTTATCAATCCTCTTTTCTGGGTGGGTACTGATACCAATCGTCGTGTATTCTTTTATATAGATTCTGTTGTTGTTTCACAAGAATAAAAGGAGGAATGTAATATATGAAAATGTTTAATGATTCCCATCTTGAGGTAAAGAAGTTCTTTAAAGGTACTTTCTTCACTCATCCTTACGAGGCTGGTTGGGCAGATGAGGCTATATTCTTTGTTATGGTTGAGAAAATAGAAGGAGATCCCGTATTCGAAGGTCGTGTACAACTATCGCAAGACGGTATACATTGGGCTGACGACGGTAGTGAGCCTGTAATCTTCAAAGGACTTGGCCAACATATTATAAAGGTAAATTCAAATTTTGGTAATTATATTCGTCTTGCCGTCAGCATTGAAGGCGGAGAGATGTTTTTAAATCTTCATATAGCATGCAAAGGTTAATATTTATATTTAGTCTGTTCATCCTTGCGATTGTAGGATGCAGCTCCAATGAGTCTCACTCATTTTTGATTCGTCCGGATGGAGGTGGGGAAGATGCTGCCACTGAAATAGAGGTAGGTAAAACGATTCCTGCCTGGCAGGAGGGTGTGATGGATATTCATTTCATCAATACGACTACCGGTGAAAGCATGTTTGTAATATTCCCGGATGGTACGCAAATGCTTATTGATGCCGCAAGTTCGAGTGTTACAACCAACTCTAATAGTAATACGACCAATACCGGTATCCGTAGCCGTTGGGATCCGACTCTGACTTCTACCCGTGGTTCACAGATTATAACTGATTACATTCGTAAGTGTATGGTATGGACAGGTAACAGTACGATTGATTATGCCGTACTTACCCACTTCCATAATGACCACTTCGGCGGTTATACTTCTTCCTTGCCAAAATCAGCTAATTCCAATACTTATTCGTTGATAGGTTTTGCCGAGATTTTCGACAATTTCAAGATTGGTACGCTTCTTGATCGTGGCTATCCCGATTATAACTATCCGTTCGACATGGCGACAATGGCAGACAATGCTCCAAGTTGTAATAACTATATCAATGCAGTGAAATGGCATGTCGCCAATCAAAAGTTCGATGCTGCGATATTCAAAGCAGGGGCGAATAATCAGATCGTTCAGAAGTATAATCCTGCAAAGTATCCTACTGCAAAGGTGCAAAACGTGGCAGTGAATGGAGAGATCTGGACAGGTTCGGGCACTACCACAAAGAAGACATTCCCTGAACTCTCGGAGATTACATACGAAAACAGTAAGAACATTACCTCCAGTGACAATTGTCCGCCGGAGAATATAACCAGTTGTGTGATGAAAGTTTCGTATGGCAACTTTGATTTCTTTGCCGGTGGTGACCTTCAGTATAACGGACGTTCGAGTCATGCGTGGAAAGATGCCGAACTGCCCTGTGCAAAAGCAGTAGGTCAGGTGGAACTCTTGAAAGCTAACCATCACGGTGTAACCAACACCAATCAAGTAGATGCTCTGAAAGCACTCAATCCACAAACGATTGTTGTCAATTCGTGGGTAGATTGTCATCCCCGTACCGATATACTGAATTCGATGGAGACAACACTCCCTGCGTGTGACATGTTTATCACTAACTTCTGGCAGGGCGATCGCCCCAGCGGAGTAGACGACCGGGTTACGGCGGAAGAGGCTGCGAGAGTAAAGGGATATGATGGACATATTGTAGTTCGTGTGACCGATGGGGGAAACAAATACAGAGTTGTGACAATCACAGATTCTGACGGGGCAATGACTGTTAAGACTATTTCCGGTCCATATACAAGCAGATAATGAATACAAAATATTATGATGTAATAGTAGCAGGTGCAGGTCCTGCCGGGATATGTGCGGCTGTAGCCGCCGCCCGGCAAGGAGCACGTGTTGCCCTTATCGAAAGATACGGAGTCATCGGAGGTAACCTGACCGCCGGGTATGTCGGCCCTATTCTCGGTAGTGTAAGCAAGAACACGATGCGCGATGAGGTTTGTGCTATTCTTGGCGTCAAAGACAATGACTGGATTGGCGAACATGGAAATGCTCACGATTTCGAAGAGGCAAAACTTACATTGGCAGAATTTGTCGCCAGGGAAAAGAACGTCGATGTCTTTTTGCAATGTTGCGTGTCGGATGTTATTCGTGACGGAAAGGTGGTAAAAGGCATTAAGTGTGCAAGTAACAAGGGGACGCTCTGTTTTGAAGCCGCGGTTACAATTGATTGTACCGGTGATGCCATAGTATCTTTTCTTGCCGGTGCAAAAATAGAAAAAGGACGTGCTGACGGACTCATGCAGCCTGTAACCCTTGAATACACCATTGACGGCGTAGATGAATCGAAAGGAATTATCTGCATTGGAGATGTAGACAATGTTCAACTGAATGGCGAGTGTTTTCTTGATTGGTGTAAAAAGAAAGCCGATGAGGGCAAACTTCCCCGGATGCTTGCTGCCGTGCGTTTGCATCCGTCGGTCAGACCGGGTTGCCGTCAGGTAAATACGACACAAGTCAATAGAGTGGATATTACTTCGGTAAGCTCTATTTTCGCCGCCGATCTTGAACTTAGGCAACAGATACGCCTCCTGACTCAATTCTTGAAAGAAAATTTGCCGGGTTACGAAAACTGTAGAGTGATCGGAAGTGGTACAACAACCGGAGTGCGCGAAAGCCGCAGGGTGATGGGCGACTATGTGATCGATGCCGATGAGATGGCGGAAGGCTGCCGTTTTGCCGATGTGGTGGTACATAAAGCATTGTTCATTGTCGATATACATAATCCTGACGGAGCCGGACAGGCGGAACCGACCATCCAATATTGCAAACCATACGATTTGCCGTATCGTTGTTTTCTCCCGTTGGGCTTGGAAGGGCTTCTGGTGGCGGGACGGTGCATATCGGGTACTCACAGAGCTCACGCTTCATATCGTGTCATGAGTATTTGCATGGCGATGGGAGAGGCTGTTGGTATTGCTGCTGCCATGAGTGCGTCGCAGCATTGTACTCCGCGGGCTCTCGATGTGGGAGAGTTGCAGAAACGGCTTGAGTCGTTAGGCGTAGAGCTGTTCGATTAACGTAGAACATAATCATACTTTAAATTTATAGAGCATACTTATGAAAAAGATATATTTGTCTGTCGTGTGCTTACTGATCTCTATTCCCCTTATCGCCCAGTTCTATGTAGAGCCGGAGAAAGAGGTAGAGTGCTCTGTCTTCCTGGCAAAGGAAGGACGTGGGCGGGCACAGCAAGGACTTGAAATATGGGATGATTACATATTCTCGTGCGAGGATGGAGGGCACGTGAATATCTATGATTTCAAAAGTGCCGATCCGAAACCTGTGGCAGGCTTTGAGTTGGCGTCCTCCCATCCGGACAACCATGTAAATAATGTATGCTTTGGCGTCGAGACAAAACGCGGAGCATCGTTTCCTCTCTTGTATATCACAAACGGGAAGGTAGGAAGCGAGTTGGAATGGTTGTGTTTTGTGGAGAGTATTACCCGTCGTGGAAAACGTTTTAGCAGCGAAATCGCACAGACAATTGAACTTGATGGCTCGAAGTGGGCGGAGAAAGGGTATGTCCCTATCTTTGGAGCGCCAAGCTGGCTGGTCGATCGGGAACGGGGATTTATATGGATATTCTCGGCGCGTAAACGTACTGTGGCGAAGGTGACAAAGCATGCATGGGAAAACCAGTATGTCGCCACCAAATTCCGCATACCGTCGTTGAGTGAGGGCGCAAAGGTGCGCCTCGACAAAAATGACATTCTCGATCAAGTGGTGTTCCCCTATGAGGTATGGTTCACGCAAGCGGGCTGTATGCATGATGGTAAAATCTATTTTTGCTTCGGAGTTGGGAAACAGGATGACAGCCGTCCTTCCTGCATCCGGGTGTACGATACGGATAGGCGGACGATTACTGCCCGATACAATGTGCAAGAACAGGTTATTTACGAACCGGAAGATATTGTGGTCAAAGACGGGGTTATGTATGTCAATACCAATACGAATGCGAAAAAGACGTCTGATCTTCCTTGCATATTCAAACTCTCTCTTCCGAAAGAAAAGCCGGTGACCGAAAATCCTCTCGACGAGATACGCAGGGATCCGGAACGTGCGGGCGGCGTGTATTATGTGACCGATCTTTCACATCCGGTTACGCCGGCGCCCAAAGGATATATGCCTTTCTATATAAACGGCTATTTTCGTCATGGAGCGCGTCAGATAGACGATGAGGTGACTTATCCTGCCATATACGGCGTATTGGAGAAAGCTCATGCCACAAACAACCTTACCGATTTTGGGAAAGCCCTGTACGAACGTCTTGAACCGTTCAAGAAGAATGTGTTTTACAAAGAAGGCGATCTGACACAAATCGGTTATCGTCAGACAAGGGAGATAGGCCGGAGGATGGTACAAAACTATCCGGAAGTATTTGAAGGCCATCCCTATTTGAAGACTAACGCAACGAATGTGCTTCGGGTGGCAGCCACCATGCAATCTGTAAATTCGGGCATTTTGTCGCTGCGTCCCGGGCTTGAATGGGCGGAGATAGACAACTCCCGTTCGTTCCTTACCACACTGAATCCCTACGGTAACGTATGTCCCGACAGGAGTCCGCTTGATAAGTATATACTCGGTAAAGAAAACAGTTGGTATAAAAAATATCGTTCATATATAGATGAAAAGTTGGATGCTTTTTTTACAAGACTGTTTATAGACGTAACACAAGTAGAAAGTGAGTATGACAAGTACGACCTGATCCATCGTTTCTGGTTAATGGCATCACTGATGCAATGCCTCGACCGCCAAGTGCCTATATGGGATATTTTTACAGAAGAGGAAATATTGGCTTGGGCGGAAATCGAGAACTATAAGTATTTTGCGCAGAAAGGTCCTGAACCGGTATCTCACGGGCGTAGTTGGGGACTTGCATCCCGCACGTTACGCCATTTGTTAGACGAATCTGCCGAAGATCTGGTTCGCAAGCGTCATGGCATCAATCTCAACTTCGGACACGATGGCGTTCTGATGGCTATCTTGACAAATCTGCAAGCCGGAACGTGGGCGCGGGAGGCTAGTAATTCCAAAGAAGCGTTGCAGAGTTGGAAGTATTGGGATATTCCGATGGGGGCGAACCTTCAGATGATCTTTTACCAATCAGAAGACAATCCGGACGTTTTAGTTAAGTTTATGCTGAATGAAAAAGACCTCCGGTTGCCGTTGGAAGCGGTTGAAGCATCTTATTACAAATGGAATGAGGTTTATAAATTCTATATAGAACATTGCGACAAGGTGGAAAAATCACTTGCCGAAACATTGAAATTATCGTATGAAGACTTTTAATTATAATCGTGCTGAAATAAAGGCCGGAATAGTACATTTCGGCGTTGGAAACTTCCATCGTGCACATCTCGAAGCTTACACAAATCTATTACTTGAAGATCCGTCACAAAGATGCTGGGGGGTATTCGGAGCCATGATTATGCCTACGGACGGGGTATTGTTCAACGCCCTCAAGAAAGACGACGGCATATATCAGTTGACGACATGCAGCCCTTCCGGCGAACAGGATAGTATGCTGATTGGTTCGCTTGTAGAACTGGCATGGGGGGAAATAGATAGTGAGCCTATCATCGCTAAAATAGCATCGGAGGAGATAAAAATCATCTCTCTCACCATTACCGAAGGGGGATATAAGGTTGATTTTAACCAATCGCGCAGTGTGTTCTGGTATGTAGCCGAAGGACTTAAACGCCGGATGGAGAAAGATTTGCCGATTACGATTCTTTCGTGTGACAACATGCAGATGAACGGCAATGCCGCCAAATACGCGTTTATGTCATACTTCGAAGCGAAATATCCCGAGGTGGCAGCGTGGGCGAAAAAGAAAGTGACGTTCCCGAATTCGATGGTGGATCGAATCACTCCCGTAACAAAACCGGGTAAGGTTACAGATGTGTGTTGTGAAGACTTTATACAATGGGTGATTGAAGATAATTTCATTGCAGGCCGTCCTGCATGGGAGAAGGTGGGAGTTACATTCACCCATGATGTGACCCCGTATGAAATCATGAAATTAAGTCTTCTCAATGCGTCACATACTCTTCTTTCTTATCCTGCCTATATGGAAGGATTCAGGAAGGTCGATGCTGTAATGGCAGACGAGAGGTATCGTGCAATGATAAAGCTGTTTATGAACAGGGATGTTACTCCTTATGTTCCGGTTCCCGAGGGCGTTGACCTTGAAGCGTATAAAGACCAGCTTATCGAACGATTTTCAAACAAGGCGATCAGCGATCAGGTATCACGGCTTTGCGGCGATGGCATTGCTAAGTTTGCGGTTTATGTGGTACCCATACTCAAACAGATGTTGCAGGATGGGAAGGATATTTCGATAGAGGCTTTCCTGATAGCTGTTTATTGCAAATACCTGATAGGTGCGCGCACCGAGTCCGGTGAAAATATAGCTATCTCCGAACCTCACATCACCCCGGCGGACAGGAAGTTGATTTCGGGAGGATCGCCGGCCGAGTTCTTGAAGATATCACCTTTTGTGTCATTGGGACTGGACAAATACCCTGTGTTTATGGAAAAGTATGAGCAGTTTTATGCTATGCAGGTAGCAGAAGGGTTGAAGGTCTTATTACAGTAAACAACTAAAAAATCCAAGGCAATGAAGAAGTTTTTCATAACGGTTGTTCTGTCGCTTTCGTGCGTATTGTCGGTTTCGGCACAAAAACAAACGGAGGCGTCAACGCTTAACCTGATAGGTAAGCCGTTTGAATCGACTCCCAATCCGTATCATAGAGTCGATACATTGGTTTATAAAGGTTTTAACAGGACGGAGAATCGACAACTCCGTTGTTCTGCCGGTATGGCTGTGTTGTTTAAAACGAACACGCGTAATATACAGATTACGACAAAGTGGGGATATGTATATTCGAGCCATTCAACCATGCCGATCTCTTATAAAGGATATGATCTTTATATCAAAAATGCAAACGGTCAATGGCAGTATGCGGCAAGCGGTTCATTGAAAGCGTATAAGGGCGAGAAAACCGAGACATTCACGCTCATTGAGAATATGGATGGTACGATGCACGAATGTATGATGTATATGCCGATGTATTCGGAGGTCATTTCTTGTAAGATAGGGATAGATGACGATGCTGTTATCGAACCGTTGAAGTCCGATTTTCGTCACAGGATAGCGGTATATGGCTCTTCGTTTACGCAGGGAGTGAGCACGGATCGATCCGGTATGAGTTATCCCATGCAATTTATGCGTAATACAGGTCTTCAAGTCGTGTCGCTCGCAACAAGCGGACGTTGCCTGATGCAACCTTACATGCTCGACGTTCTTGCGGAAGTCAAGGCTGATGCCTTTATATTCGATACTTTTTCAAATCCTGACGCAGAACTGATAAGAGAGCGCCTGATGCCGTTTATCGATCGGCTTATAGCGGCACATCCGGCTACTCCGTTGATATTTCAGCGTACGATCTATCGTGAACGACGTTCATTTGATACAGTTCTTGATGCGAAAGAACGAGCTAAGGCGGCAACCGTAGAGGAGTTGTTTGCAAAAATCCGCACGAACCCGAAATATAAAGACGTTTATCTGATTACGCCTGATGCTTCCGATGCGCATGAGACATCGGTCGACGGAACTCATCCAAGTAGTTATGGATATGCACTTTGGGCGAAGTCGATAGAGACTCCGGTAATAGAAATTTTAAGTAAATATGGTATAAAATGAGACAAGCGGTATTAGTAGAACCAAAACATATTGAATTTCGTGAGGTTGAGGCGCCTAAGGCGTCGGACCTGAAAGAACATCAGGTACTTCTGAATATTAAGAGAATTGGTATTTGTGGAAGTGAGATACATTCTTATCACGGATGTCATCCGGCAACTTTCTATCCGGTAGTTCAGGGGCATGAATATTCGGCAGTGGTAGTCGCTACGGGGGCGGCGGTTACGATCTGCAAGGCGGGTGACGTTGTCACCGCACGTCCGCAACTCGCGTGTGGGAAGTGCAAGCCTTGTCAGCGGGGAGAGTATAATATTTGTGAAGAGCTAAGAGTGCAGGCTTTTCAGGCAAATGGAGCTGCGCAAGACTTTTTTGTGGTTGATGATGACAGGGTTGCGGTGTTGCCTGAAGGTATGTCACTTGATTATGGGGCTATGATAGAACCGGTGGCAGTAGCTGCGCATGCAACCATGCGTGGCGGGGACTTGAAAGGTAAGAATGTGGTTGTATCGGGTGCCGGAACAATCGGTAACCTCGTGGCGCAGTTCGCTAAGGCAAGAGGAGCCAAACGGGTTCTTATTACCGATGTGAGTGATTTCAGACTTGAAATCGCTCGTAAATGTGGCATAATAGATACGCTCAATGTAGCTAAGACGCCGCTCAAAGAAGGAGCGAAGAGGCTTTTCGGGGATGAAGATTTTCAAGCTGCGTTTGAGGTTGCCGGAGTTGAGTCGAGTATTCGTTCGCTTATGGAGTGTATTGAAAAAGGGAGTACCATCGTTGTAGTGGCGGTATTTGGCAAGGATCCGTCGCTTAATATGTTCTATTTGGGAGAGCACGAACTGAAGGTGAACGGAACGATGATGTATCGCCATGAAGATTATCTTACGGCTATCGATCAGGTAAGTTCGGGAGCTATCCGTCTCGAACCGCTTATTTCGAATCATTTCCCGTTCGAGCAGTATGACGAGGCATATAAATTTATAGACGAGCATAGTGCAACATCCATGAAAATAATTATTAAACTATAAAACCATGAAAATAATAGGTATAGGAGAAGTTGTTTGGGATTGCTTCCCGGAAGGTAAGAGACTTGGCGGAGCGCCTATCAATTTCTGTTTTTTTGCAAAGGAGTTGGGAGCAGAATCATATCCCGTTACGGCAATAGGTGAGGACGAACTCGGCGATGAAACGTTTACAGTGCTTAAAGAGACCGGACTTGATTTAGGATATATTTCCCGTAATATTTTGCCGACAGGTAAAGTGCTTGTGTCGTTGAATGAGGCCGGTGTACCGCAATATGACATTGTTGAGAATGTTGCTTGGGATACTATCGAGTGTAGTCCTGCGACCATGAAACTTGTCGGCGATGCAGATGCTGTTTGTTGGGGCTCTTTGGCACAGCGAAGCGAAAAGTCACGTGCTGCAATCTTGAGACTCATAGATGCCGTGCCGGATACCTCTTTGAAGGTGTTTGATATTAATATCAGGCAACATTTTTATTCGACAGACTTGATTGTGGAGTCCTTGCAAAAGGCAAATGTCCTCAAATTGAATGAAGACGAATTGCCGTTATTGATTTCTCTTCTTTCTCTTTCTACTGATTTTGTGGAAGCTATCGCAGAACTCATTGCTCGTTTTTCGCTCAAGTATGTTATATTCACACAGGGGGCAGTACGTAGTGGCATATATGATGTAAGTGGGGAAATTTCATCCATAGATACACCTAAAGTCGAGGTGGCCGATACTGTAGGTGCAGGCGACTCGTTTACTGCTACCTTTGTTGTGAACATACTTAGAGGGGCGTCGGTTGCTGAATCACACCGCAAAGCGGTAGATGTATCGGCATATACTTGTACACAAAGGGGGGCTATTAATCCGTTGCCGGATAGTAAAAAGTAATATTGGGTACTCCACATAAGGAAGTTTCGTACTTGGTTTGAATGATTCTTCAAACCAAGCGTGATGAATATGCCTTGTTTTTATTAAATGCGGTTTAATCTCATTAATTAACCGCAAAATTTGCGGCTTATCATACCTCTTTTAACCGCATTTTTATAGATAACTCCAATTTAATAGTTATTTTTGCAGAAATAACTGATGGTATGTTTATCCATGAAATAGAAAATTGGAGTTCATTCAGATGGAACGCTGAAAGATTGTCAGATGCGATAGCCCTGACAAACAGGGCTATCGGATATCTTGTTGGAAGGTTAAGTACAATTGGATTTGATAGTCAGATGATCGCTACGGTGGAAGCTGTGACGCATGATGTTGTTGCATCTTCAGAAATTGAAGGAGTAACTTTGAATACAGCAGAGGTACGTTCTTCCGTTGCCCGAAAATTAGGTGTAACTGTACCCGATGTGAAAGAACCGACGCATTATATTGATGGAATGGTCGAGATGATGCTTGATGCTATAATGAATTACGAAACTCCGTTAACACATGATAGATTATTCGGATGGCATTCCGCACTTTTCCCAACAGGTAAAAGTGGCTTTTCTGATATTTTAGTGGGAAGTTATCGTACTGAAGCTATGGAGGTTGTTTCCGGTACATTTGGGCGGGAAAGAATACATTATCGTGCTCCCGGGCCGGAACGTGTATATGACGAAATGGATAAATTTCTTTTATGGTTTAATGCCCCCAATATAGCTCCGTCATTATTAAAGTCTGCAATTGCTCATTTCTGGTTTGTATGTATCCATCCGTTTGACGATGGGAATGGTCGTATTGCGAGAGCTATATCAGATATGGTATTATCCCAGACAGATCGCAGTAAATTGCGATTCTTTAGTATGTCTATGCAGATTAATAAGGAAAAGAAGGCTTATTATCGTATGCTGGAACAGGCTCAACGTGGAAATGGTGATATTACAGAATGGTTAGAATGGTATCTGGCTTGTCTTAAACGGGCTATTGATGAATCCAATGGCTTGTTAAGCGGCATATTGAATAAAGCGATTTTTTGGAAAACTCATTCGGGGGGCATTATAACTGAAAGACAACGAATGATCCTCAATATATATCTGAATGGCTATGAAGGAAAACTTACTGCAAAAAATTGGAGCAAGTTGGCCGAAGTTTCATTAGATACAGCTACCAGGGATGTGAAGGATTTAGTGGCAAAGGGAATTCTTTCGCCTATACAGGGGCGTGTCAGGGATGTATCATACACATTAAATTATGTAGAATCAGATACCCGAGTAGCTGACTTTACTGATTCTGTACTGATAAATCGTGATGGAAATGATTATATATCTTCTATGTATAAGAAGCAAAAAACTGTAGAGGAAAGAATTTCTCCATTGGATAAAATGCGTTTTGAACAAAAGGAGATGTCAATCGACGATTTGGTATATAAGTATTTTGCATATCTCATTGGATAATAATAATTTGTGAAATAAAGAAACCCATGTTGAAAATATTAGTAACTTACGCCGTACAAGGCGAATTTGTAGAACTTAAATGGCCGGATATAGAACCTTACTACGTTCGTACAGGTATTGGTAAAGTGAAATCAGCCTTTCATTTGGCAGAAGCAATCCGCCAGGTACAACCGGACTTGGTGCTCAATATCGGAAGTGCCGGAACAGTCAATCATCAGGTAGGAGATATTTTTGTATGTCGCAAGTTCATAGACCGTGATATGCAGAAAATGAAAGAGTTCGGCTTAGAGTGTGAGATCGATTCATCAGCTTTGCTCGAAGAAAAAGGTTATTGCACGCATTGGACGGAACATGGAATCTGCAATACAGGAGATGGCTTCCTCACCGAGTTGACTCACGTTAGCGGAGATGTTGTAGATATGGAAGCATACGCACAGGCATTTGTCTGCCGTTCAAAAGAAATCCCGTTTATTTCCG
>ERZ809209.839-NODE-839-length-15654-cov-6.992820_pt1 | contig 15654 bp, 10 predicted proteins | sample MGYA00520514_ERZ809209 | MGnify/ENA primary metagenome ERZ809209 (study PRJEB31576, sample SAMEA3212657) | Homo sapiens | biome: human-gut; feature: human gut; material: fecal | place: Sweden | collected 2012 ...
AACCGACATTTTCCAGATTGCCAGCCATGCTCTTCTGCCGATACAGATAATATGGTTCTAATCCCATCTCTTTTGCATATTCTGCGGTGAGGTTCATATGCTCTGTGGTGTTGACCATCTTGTAATCTTTATAATCTTCCTTAAACATGTTAAGCCGTGCCGCCCTCTTTAATGCAAGTGAATGCACGGTAAGATTATCCGGTTTTAACGCTTTTACCTGCTCTAAGGTATCCCTGACATCCTCAAGGCTTTCCTCCGGCAGTCCCATGATAAGATCCATGTTAATATCATCGAATCCAAGTTCTCTCGCAAGATGAAAACTCTCCACGGTCTGTGCCACGGTATGTCTGCGCCCGATGATTTTTAATGTCTCATCTTTCATCGTCTGCGGATTGATGGAAATTCTTGTGATGTCCCATTTTTTCAATGTTTCTAATTTTTCTCTTGTGATGCTGTCCGGACGTCCGGCTTCCACTGTAAACTCCAGACAGTGTGACAGATCAAAGCTGCATCGGATCTTACGGATCAGCCGGTCAAGCTGATATGGCTCCAGTGTTGTCGGTGTGCCCCCTCCAATATAGATGGAATTCAGATGTTTTTTTCCAAATTTTACTGCTACATAATCCAGTTCTTTTTCCAAAGCATCCAGATAGCTGTCCACTTTCTGTCTCCAGCTCACTAATGGGTAGGATGTAAACGAACAATACAGGCAGGTGGTCGGACAGAATGGGATTCCGATATAAAGACTGTATCCGTTCTCGTAATCGATCTTTTTTAAGATTTCAAGCTCACGCTCTGCGATATCAATGGAAAGATCGATTTTCTCATCGGATGCAAAGTACGTTTTTTGCATGTAGGCTCTGATCTCTGCCTCCGTTTTTCCTTCCTCTAAAAATTTCATCGGGATTTTCGTTGGCCGGATTCCTGTCAGAGTCCCCCACGGAAGCTTTTTGCCCGTGATCTCTGATAATATCTGATAAAAATTCTGTTTCAATTCGTTTTTCGTTTCCGTGCGGTCTGAAAAATCTACCGGAAAACTTCGGTCATGACTTTCCTGATTTTTTCCCTTCCACTCAATTTTTATCTGCTGTGGCTCATACTCCACCTGAAACTGAAAGGTGATCTCTTCCTCATATTTTTTATCTTCTGCCGTTGCACTCACATTTTCCTCCGGGAAAAATGCTTTGATGAGCGAATGTATGTCATACTCAAATTCCGGCTGGTTTAATTTTGCTAATATCATGCTTTCCTCCTACAAATAGGGATTGTACATCCGCTCTGTTCCGATCGTTGTCATATCTCCATGTCCTGTATACACGGCGGTCTCATCAGGAAGCGGCATTAGTTTTTCCCGGATCGCATGGATCAGCTGGGATGCACTTCCCTTCGGGAAATCAGTCCTTCCAATAGAAGTCTGGAAGAGACTGTCTCCGCTGAATAACGTGTTCTGATATGGAAGATAATAGCAGCAGCCTCCCACCGTATGTCCCGGTGTTAAAAATACCCGTATATGAAATCCTGCAAGATCTATTTCCTGCTCATCTTTTAAATATTCATCGGCATAGAACACAAGCTCGCTTCCCTGCCATCCGCTCAGATTCAGCTGCGGATTTTCCAGTGTCTCTTTTTCTTTTTCCTGCGCGTATATTTTTATATGCAAAAGCTGCGCCAGCTCCCCTGCCCCTGTCGCATGGTCAAAATGTCCATGTGTCAGAAGAATTGCCACAGGTTTCAATCCCTGCTCTTTCACTTTCTCTGCAAGCTGTTTTGCACTTGCACCCGGATCAATGATCAGTACTTCTTTTGTGTCATCATTGATCGCAAAATAGCAATTGGTCTGTACCGGACCTACTACATATGTCTGTATACTTAATGGTGCCATATTTCTCTTCCTCCATAAAAAGATGAAAGAAACCACCTGAGCCAGATCAGCCGGTGGTTCTCTCAATATCAATAATACTGTCTATCTGACGAAGCTTGTCGATCACGCTCGTCAGCTCTGCTTTTCCTTTTGTGTTAAATGAAATATCAATGGTTGCGATTCCCTGCTTACTCGTCTTGGAATGGATCGCATTGATATCAATCTCACGCTCTGTAAAGGCTCTTGTGATATCAACGAGAAGCCCGGTACGGTTATTGCAGAATACTTTGATCTCTGCCAGATAAAGACCGGAATTGCCGGATTCTTCATCATGCTGCCACTCTGCATCGATGAGACGTTCTCTCTCCATATCCGAAAGATTGATGATGTTGATGCAATCCGTTCGGTGAATGGAAACACCACGTCCTCTTGTCACAAATCCCACGATCTCGTCCCCCGGGACCGGACTGCAGCATTTTGAAAAATGGACTGCCACATCATAAAGTCCTTTTACAATAATACCACTCTTTGATTTTTTCTCCGGAACTTTTTCTTTATTTTCGGAAATTGTCTCAAGAACTTCCTCATCTGTAATACGTGCAAGGTGATCTTTCTTGTATTCCTCATACATGCGGTTTACAATCTGACCTTCTTTTAAACCGCCATGTCCAACGGTTGCAAGGCAGGAATTCCAGTCGTGAAAACCATACTTGCGCATGATTTTATCCTGATACTCTGGTCTGTTGATATCGGAAAGGTTGATTCCCTTTGATTTACAACAGGATGCAAGCAACTCTTTTCCTCTTATAATATTTTCTTCCTTCAACTCGCTTCGGAACCATTGATTGATCTTGTTCTTTGCCTGCGTGCTCTTTACAATATTCAGCCAGTCGCGGCTTGGTCCCTTGGAATTCTGAGAAGTCAATACCTCAATCCGGTCACCATTCTGAATCACATAATCAATCGGAACAAGCTTTCCGTTGACTTTGGCTCCGATCATTTTGTTTCCGACCGCCGAATGGATGCTGTACGCAAAATCAATTGGCGTAGAACCGTTTGGCAGGTTTTTTACATCTCCTGTCGGTGTGAAGCAGAAAACCGTATCCGAAAACAGGTCGAGATCACTTTTTAACAGACTCATAAACTCTTTGTTATCGGACATATCCCTCTGCCACTCTAAAATCTGTCTCAGCCAGCTTAACTTCTCTTCCTCGGTAACGGTCATTGGTGCTGCAGCACCGCCATTATTGCTTGCCTCTTTGTATTTCCAGTGAGCGGCGATACCGTACTCAGCAGTGCGGTGCATCTCATAGGTACGGATCTGGATCTCGAACGGCTGTCCGGTCGGTCCAATCAATGTCGTGTGAAGTGACTGATACATGTTCGGTTTTGGCATGGCAATGTAATCTTTGAACCGGCCAGGGATCGGTTTATACATCTCATGGATGACGCCGAGTGCCGCATAACAGTCTTTTACGGAATCCACGATAATACGGATCGCAAACAGATCATAAATCTGATCCAGCGTTTTATCCTGATTCTTCATTTTCTTATAAATACTGAAAAAGTGCTTTGCCCGCCCATCGATCTGCGCCGGAATTCCGGCTTCGTGGATATGTTTTTTTACCTCTTCCACAAGGCTCTGGACATAATCATCCCTGACACTTTTTCTCTGGGCGATCTGATGAACCAGATCATAGTATGCTTCCGGCTCTAAATATTTTAAAGAAAGATCGTCTAATTCGATCTTAATTTTGGAAATACCAAGACGCTGGGCAATCGGCGCATAGATATCCATTGTCTCACGCGCTTTTTCCTTCTGTTTCTCCGGCGTCATGTATTTCAGTGTCCGCATATTATGCAGGCGGTCTGCCAGTTTGATCAGGATCACACGGATATCCTTTGCCATGGCAAGGAACATTTTTCTTAAATTCTCTGCCTGAACTTCCACCTTATCCGCATCGTAGGACAACTGTCCCAATTTTGTGACACCATCTACCAACAGTGCAACCTCTGCACCAAACTCCTGCCTGATCTCCTCATCGGTCATAACGGTATCTTCCACCACATCATGCAAAAGTCCCGCTACGATTGTCTCTTTATCAAGCTCTAACTCTGCTAAAATAATCGCAACGCACAATGGATGGATGATATATGGTTCTCCCGATTTTCTTACCTGCCCCTTATGTGCCTCGTATGCAATGTTATATGCCTTCTCTATCAGACTTATATCCGTAGATGGATGATACTTACGGACACTGGCGATCAATTCCTGATATAATTTTTCGGGACTCTCAAACTCCTTCATTGGTTTAATACTATTGTCCTCTTCTTTTACGATTTTCTCTAATTCTTCTGATGAAAGTTCTGCCATGTAGATCACCCACTTTATCTATGCTTTTGTGTATAATATATGATTATATTTTATTTTCTATCAAAAATCAACGCTTAAACTTTGCATCCGGCTTCCATCACCATTCTATCTGATAATCTGACATCAGGACGCCGTCTATTTCCCGGTCACCGCAATATGAAAAGTCTAATTTTATGGCAAGTTTTTCAGAAAGAGTATTTTCTTTTTGAATCAGACAGTGCAAGAGATGTACCTGCAGCTCCTCTCCTGCATATTGCATGATCGCCTGACAGACTTCATAGGCATAACCCTGTTGTTGAAAGGATGTCCGGATCGCATACCCCAATTCCATATCTCCATTTAACTCTTCCCGGTGTTCCACACCAGCCCTGCCGATCAGCGTACCCGTTTTTTTCTCAAAAACGAGCCACATTCCATATCCGTAAAAACGATACATATTTTCGATATAGGCTTTCTGATATTCCAGCTCTTCCTCATATTCATATAACCCCTCCATATAATCGGTCATTCCGGGTTCTGCATACATGGAAAAAAGGTCATCCAGATCAGAAATTTCCAGTTCTCTCACAATACAGCGTTCCGTCTCCAGAATCGTCCATGGAATGTTGAAATGTCTCTCATACACACGCTGTAAAAACGTCATATCGACTTCCTCGAACCCCTCGACGACCATATCGGCATGAAGAAATGTATCCGTTTCCGGCTTCTGATAGGCAATCGCCGGGACATCCACATCTCTGGCAAGGTCTAAAAGAGACTGATTCGAAGATAGAAAAATGATATCTCTGCTCCGCTTCTCTGACAGCTGATGAAAGTCTTCCTCTTTTTTCATTAATACAAATGTAGTTTGTTTGATCCCTGCAAGATTTTCTCTTAACAAAGAAACTTCCCGCTCCGGTATCTGCGACACCCATATCTGTTTTGGATACTCTTTCTTATTATAATATGGCAAACCTGTTCTCCTTATTGATTGTTATGCACAAAACAACCGGTATCTGAACAGATACCGGTCATTCTTTTAAAACCCATGAATTAATATGCAATATTTACATCGACATTTCCCTTGATTCCTGGAACACTTCCCTTGGAAGAATACTGCCACATGTTATATTTTCCTTTGTAATTGCAGGTTGTGTTGTACTGTGCAACCCAGATAAAGTAGTTACTGAATGCAGATGCATCAATTTTATTATTGTACCAGCTCTTGCTTGCGTAAACACCTGCTTTTCTTCCACCGTTTGCAATGGTCTTACAGAACGCAGCCACGCATGCTGTTCTGGTGCCTTTATCTAATCCGTTGGCACGGGCTGCTCCGCTTCCGTTCTCTGTATCAACAAAGATCGGGTAAGAAAGATTGTAGCCGGAGCATAAGGTCAATGCCATACTTGCCTCCTCAACAGCTTCTGCCTCAGTTGTAGCCTGTGTGAAGAAGTAAACACCAACGTTAATGCCGTTTGCAGTTGCACCCTGAATATTTTTCTTGAAGCAGGAATCCTCTACCAATGCTCCTGTCTGTGATCCGCGGTAACCGACACGGATAATTGCAAAATTGATACCTGCTGCCTTTACAGATGCCCAGTCAATATTTCCCTGATGGCTGGATACATCAATACCGTTCTTTCCTGAACCCTGCTGTAATGCTCCATCACTTCCGAAGTTGTAAGAGATACCGCTGATCACCTGACTTCCTGTTACACGCTGATGGTTGCTGGTATAGTAATATACTTTTCCATCAATGGTCTGCCATCCGGTGTAAACCGGCTCGGTGTAGTAAGTTCCGTTTGCATTGTAATCTGCCACGGTTGCTGGTTTTTTACACTCGGAATCTTTGTAAAGTAATCTACCGGATTTATCTTTTAACTGGGTTGTTGTATTTCCAGTAAAATCATTGACTGTAACTGTACATGTGATTTTCTTGTCACTTGCGGTTGTCTTGGTATCGCCCGGTTTGGATAAGTATGTGATCGTACCTGTTACAGTTGCGCTTCCTTTTCCAACTGCTGTCAGTGTACATCCTGTTTTCGCTCCATTGGATACCTTTACAACTTTTTCGTTGCTGCTAGCCCATGTAATATTTGTGATAATATTGCCTGCGTCTGTCAATGTTGCTGTGAGACCAATTGCATTTGCATTATTAATAGTGCTGTTATATAAAGCTGCCGTCTGTGGTACTGTGACAGATGCACTGGCTGCGGCTGCAGCTTTTACCCAGTTTAATGTGTATGCTGTTGTGCCTGCTGCCACTTTGATCTTCGTGGAACCTTCTACCAGTTTATATCCCTGTGCTTCATAAGAAGATGCCTGTATCTCAGTAGCAGTAGCATCTACTGTGATATCTTCACTTTTGGATTCTTCTGCTTTGGTCTTTCCATCAGCCTGAAAGAAATTATGTGTTACCTTATAAGTAACCTTATCTGCTGCTGTTGCAACCCACATGATGGTATATTCTTTTGCACCATTCTGAATGGTAAAGGTTGTACCGTTGGAAGCTTTATATCCGTCATATGTTTTTGCAGATGACACCGTTTTCGCATCCTTTGCAACAGTTACTGTCTCTTTTTCATCTGCTTTGTCTGCTTTTGTTTTTCCATCGTTTTTATAAAACATATGGACAATGGTAATTTCATATTTATCTGGTTTCGTATCATCCGGCTTTGTCTCTGTACCATCTGTTTTGTCTCCAGATGTTCCATTCTGATCACCTGTACTCTCACCATTTCCACTATTTCCAGAACCAGAATTCTGATCACCGCCAGTTCCCTGACCGCCTTCACTCGGTGTTGTCGTTTCCGATGGTGTTGTTGTTTCTGATGATTTTGGTACTGTTGTTTCTGATGATTTTGGTGTTGCTGTTTCCGATGATGTCTCGGATGATGTAGTCACACCAGATGATTCCGTTCCTGTAGCATGGTATCCCACACGTTTTGCGGAAGCCGTCACTGCTGCCTGTGCAATGTCCACTTTTGTTGATCCACCAACAGAAGCTTTCGGGAAATTGGAAGTATCCACATCTCCTGCTCCGACTTTGGATGGTGTGCAGGTGCTGTCAACCGTTTCCACTGTATCCTGAATAACAGCCTCCACCTCAACATTGTCTACCTCTGCATCCTCTGCCGGTGCTACTTCTGCTGCGGATTTAATCTCGTCTTTGACATCTACCTTGGTGTATTCAATCTTATCCTTAACCGTTACTTTGTAAGAATTCTCTTTTGAAATATATCCATCGATCTCATTCAAAGAGACATCATATTTTCCGGCATCAATACTTTTAATGTAAATAATACCATCTTTATCATCATCTGAATATGTAGTTGATTTTGCCTTCTTCTTGTCTGCCTTGATCGTGATCTCAAAAGGCTGTCCCTTTACATTTTTCGAGGACTCGTCCTGAATCTTGATCTTCAGATCCTTCTCAATAGAACTTCCGACCAATGTAACAGTTTCCGGTTCTGCCGCCTCTGTCTCTTCCGTGACAACCTCTTCAACTGCCACAACTTCTTCCGTCGGTTCTTCTGCCACCTCTGTACTGATCACAACATCTGCCACAATTGGTTCCGGCTGATGAAAATGGTCATATAAAAAATATCCTCCTGTTCCGACACCGCCAACTGCTGTCACAGTGGCTACACCCGCTATGATTGCCTGTGTCTTTGTCAGCCCGCTAAGCAAAGTCGCAACCCCTTTTACCTTTCCGGCTGCGCCCTGAATTAAATTCAGAAAATTCATTCTCGTCTCCTCCTCGTCTGCATTTCCAATTACTTATCGTAAATTTTTCGCAATTCACTCTATTATGATAAAGAATATGTCTGCAGCAATTCGCTGCTATTCCTTCTTTGTAATCATGCGAAACTAATTATAGCATTTTCCCATATTATGTAAATATAATTTTTCTTATTTTTTCGGAAATTTTTTCCACCGGAAAATATTATTCTTATTTTCAGGGTTACACGCCCTCACAGTCAAATGCCGGGATAAAACTTTCCTCCGCTGTGTCTCCCTCCTGAATAAAACCATTTTCTATTCCGATCTCAATCGCATAATCCACCAGTGTCTCATATTCCTCATCGGTAATCCTGCGATTTAATTCCGGATACTTTTCCAGATTGGAAAGTGGGGTGAACTGATTCATGATACTGATATAAATCATATCTCCGTAAGTTTCATGCAGATATTTTAAAATCTGCATGGAATCCGCCATACAACCGGGCAGTGTCAGATGTCTTACGATCGTTCCTCTTAAAATAAGGTTATCTTCATCTCCATTTACAAACACAGCCTTTCCTGTCTGCCGCACCATCTCTGCGATCGCTGCCTTTGCAACCTCTGCATAATCCGGAGCATGGGAATACTTTTTACTCAAACCCGGGCTCATATATTTAAAATCCGGCAAATAAATATCGACGTAACCCTCTAGCATTTTGATCGTGTCAACCGTCTCATAACTGCTTGTATTGTATACAACCGGAAGCGTAAGCCCTTCCTTTCGTGCCTGATCCAGAGCCTTCACGATCTGCGGCACAAAATGTCCCGGTGTCACAAGATTGATATTATTGGCTCTTTTTTCCTGCAATTCAAGAAAAATATCCACGAGCCGCTCCAGAGAGATTTCTTTTCCAACCGTTCCGTTTGCGATATTCTCATTCTGACAGAATACACAATGCAGCGGACACCCCGAAAAAAATACCGCTCCAGATCCCGCATCTCCCGAAATGCAAGGTTCCTCCCAGAAATGAAGTGCCGCCCTCGCTACTTTTAAATTTTCTGTCTGCCCACAGATTCCTTTTTCACCCTTTTTCCGGTCTACAAGGCATTTTCTTGGACATAAATCACATTTCACACCTGCTACCTCTTGCTAAACACGTTATTTTCCGCTATTATATAGCAGTCAAAAAGATTTTTTCAAAAAATCTATCTTTTTCATTATAACAAAAGAAAAAGAAATGGATACTATTTTTAACAAAAGTTAATGAATTATTAAGGAGTAAACTATGAGTTTAAAAAATGTAATGGTCGCACAGTCCGGTGGCCCGACAGTTGCAATTAACGCCAGCCTTGCAGGTGTGATCCGTGGAGTCATGGCATCTGATCAGTATGAGACTGTCTATGGATCTGTAAATGGAATCCTTGGCATCTTAAACAATCATTTATTAAATCTGACAGAAATTATGAATGAAAATCCGGCATATCTGGATCGTCTGGAAACAACACCGGCAATGTATTTAGGTTCCTGCCGTCATAAACTGCCGGATTATCTGGATGATGATTCCTCATATGTTTTTATCTTCAAACAGTTTGAATTATACAATGTCGGCGCCTTCTTCTACATTGGCGGAAACGACTCTATGGACACCGTTTTAAAATTATCCGAATACGGCAAAAAAATCGGCAGCGATGTCCGCATTATCGGCATTCCAAAAACGATCGACAACGATCTGTGTGAGACAGACCACACTCCTGGTTTTGGTTCCGCTGCAAAATACATTGCTTCCTCTGTTTTAGAGATTGCCCATGACACTTTTATTTACGCAGTCAAGAGTGTTACGATCATTGAGATCATGGGACGTGACGCAGGATGGCTGACCGCTGCCGCTGCTCTTGCAAGAAACGGATATAATTCCGCTCCACATTTGATTTATCTTCCGGAAGTTCCGTTTGATACGGACGACTTCCTGTTAGATGTAAAACGTATGCTGTTTGAACGCAATAACGTTATCATTGCCGTATCAGAGGGTATCCGAGATGCATCCGGCAATTACATCAGCGCTTCTGAGAAGTCAGTCGATACATTTGGCCACAGCCAGCTGAGTGGCGCCGGAAAAACATTGGAATTCCTTGTGAAAGAAAAATTAGGCGTAAAAGTCCGCTCCATCGAAGTGAATGTATTACAGCGGTGTGCAGCCCATTTAGCATCCAAAACAGACCTTATGGAATCTGTCGAATTAGGAAAAAAAGCCGTTGCGCTCTCCGAGGAAGGCGTAACAGCTTCTATGGTCACCATGAACCGTGTATCTGACGATCCATATACGATTGAATATGGATATGCCGAGATAAAAAATATTGCCAACGAAGCCAAATCCGTTCCTACTGAATGGATCAACGCCGCTGGCAATGATGTTACACAGGAATTAATTGATTACCTCACTCCATTGATTCAGGGGGAATCCAATGTCACCTATGAAAATGGTCTTCCTGTTTATATGGATGTCAGTCATTTGACAAAACATCAATAAATTTTCCAATCTCAGCCCACGCTTTTCTGGATTCTGGCAGCATTTTTGCTGCCATCTGGAAAATGTGGAACATTCCATCATAAATACTGAGTCTTACTTTCACACCCTGATGTCTCGCTTTCGAGGCAACGCTCACCGAATCACTTAACAGCATCTCATAAGAACCTACCTGAATGAGCATTGGCGGAAATCCTCTGAAATCCCCATACAAAGGTGAAATATAAGCATCCATCGGATCATGGTCACCCACATAGTCTTTGTTATAGATCAGGCTGTCCCTCGTATTTCCGAACAACGGATCCCTCTCATAATTGGTATCATACGATTCACCGCTTGCCATAAGATCCGTCCACGGAGACATTGCAACGATCCCACATGGAAGCTGCATTCCATGATCTTTCAGATAATGGCACAGTGCCATCGCAAGCCCTCCTCCTGCGGAATCTCCTGCCACAATGATATCCTCTGCAAACCAGCCCTGACCGAGCAGCCACTGATATGCGCTCACTGCATCTTCCAATGCCGCCGGATATGGATTTTCAGGTGCTACACGGTAATCAATGGTGAGTACACTCATCCCTTTGCTGACTTCATTGTAAAGTCCCGCAAACATGCGGTATGCATTCCGCATCGCTCCGATATACCCGCCGCCATGAAGCTGTAAGATTACCTTCTGCTCATTTGGATTTTCCTTTAATTCAAGCCACTCCATTGTGAAGTGCTCCATCTCGATAGTGGTCATGGTGAACATATCCGGGCATTTCCACGGCGGTTCGACCATTTTTTTCCGCAGTTCACCGCTTTTGATCTTCCTGCCGATCAGGTTATCGTTTGTCACATGCGCGATCAGGTCACGCATGACATTTCCTGCGATGCTCGCTTCGTTTGTCTCATGTTCTCTTTCTTTTTTCAAAGTCAATTTTCTGATCATAAACCCTCTTATTCAAACTTCTGTCGTTTCCTTATCTGATATGGAATCTTCTCTTCAGTTCCACCCTGGCTCTTCTGTCACCGATGATCAGCGTTCCAAGGAACAAAAATACAGACGTTCCGAGTGCCGCGAGCGCCAGATACGGCACATAAATAATTCCGGTCAGATACAGAATAATCGGAACAAAACTGCACAAAATCATAAAAATCTGCCACATAATATAACTCTGCCAGTTCCTCCGGTTCACACACATCAAGATCAAAATTCCTGCATCGACTAAAATGATCGCCGCCGGGAACACATACCGTACCGACCATCCCCGGTAACCATTCACAAAATCGATTGCAATCAATATCAATATGGCAATTAAAGTCAAAACAATTGTTTTGGCAATATAGCCGGTTTTTCCAAGGATTGCAAACCGGACAACCAGATATCCGTAAAAAAAGATCAGACCGGTAACAAGGCTCCACGCCGTCTCAAAATCACCGTAATGATTCACTGCAACTAAAACCGCCTCTGCCACGATCGCCACGAAAAGATAAATTCGCGACAAAAGCATCATCCGTCTTGTTTTGATCTTGACATCGGGATACATATTTTCCACCTCTATCGTAGGCTCTAATACGGAGTGACAGAGCGGGCAGCGCTCCGTCTCATCCAACACTTCTATATTACATTGTCTACATCTGCTCATCTCACACCATTACTTTCCTGTTATTTGTATCATAATTCATTCTTCTTAATCAGAAGTCACACCATTTGTCTCTAACTCTACTTCAATTCCATCTGCTGCAATTTTGCGGAAAAATCCCCGCTGCACCGAAACATCTTTCAGATCAAAACTGAACGAGAACACTAACATACTTCCATAAGAACAGATTGTTCCCTTCAAATGCTGTCCCTTCGACATTGCAAGAAACGCATGGAACATCTCCACATATGGGCGGTATGCCTCATCCACTCCAATATTTCCGATATTTGTGATTGTTGTTGTATTGGCAAGTGCCGACTTTGTATACACAATCTTCATTGCAATATTTTTTAAAAAGAGCGGCACAGCACGCGCAGCCAGCAGCTTTTCATTGGATACATTATACGAAAACAGTTTTTCCAGATGCTCCCTGTTGATCTGGCTTCTCAGATTATCACGCACGATCTCCAGCACTTCCGCAAACGTGTAGACTTCCTTTGTCGGATGAAATTCTGCCGACACCATGACAAAGAAATTCTTTGTTGTGATCGAATTAAAATATGGGCGCAGATTTACCGGAACTGCCACGCGGATCGGACTCGTGGACGGCATTCCCTTCATACACTCCGTATACACACTCCAGATATAAACGGAAACAAGATATTCATTGATACTGCAGCCATATCTGTGACATACCTCTTTCAGCTGCGGAATCTGCATATACCCATGCATAACGCCGAATTCTCCCGGTCCCAGATGCTCTCCCTTTAACAGATATGCCTTTTTTGTCTGATAGCCTTTTGCAGAACTCTTCTTATAATTTTTTAAGAAACTGTCCTCTCTGTTTAAAGATGTACCACTGTTTAAGGAATCCCCCACCTTCTCCTTCAGTTCCGGGTGCGCAAGACGCAGATACTGGTAAGTTAACTCTTTCAAAAAGTTAATGCCGCCCATTCCATCGGTCAGCACGTGGAACACTTCCAGATTAATTCTGTATTTATAATAAGTCACGCGGAACATATAACTGTGGTTTTGATTCTGCTGAATATAACGGCACGGAAAATTGCTCTCCTCACGTACTTTCGGTGCAGGCTTTCCATTCTCCTCAAAATAATACCAGAATACCCCCATGCGAAGTCTTAAATTAAATCCATCCATCTTCGGAAGGACGATGTTTAACGCCTGCTGCAAAATATCAGGCTGTACAAGCTCCGTCAGTGTCACACTGATGCGGTAGACATTGCTCATATTCTCGCCTGCGATCACAGGGAAAAGATGTGCCGTGTTATCCAGCCTGTCCCACCGGATCTCCCGGTAGGCTTTCTTTTCTCTCTTTCTTTTCTGTTTTTTATTGTCTATTGTAATTTCTTCTGTCTCAGAAGTCACGGTCTTTTTCTTCATGATTCACTCCACTCTTTTCATGCTTCCTTTGATTATATCTGAATCTGTCTTAAAATACAAGTTTCCGGTTCTGTCTCTGCCAGATAATGAATCGTCAATTTCACAAAAATTTAATAAGTCGAATCATTGATTTTTATTTGTATCTTTTATAAAATAGTTTCGTGGTATCTGGTCTATCCAGAGACAAACTTAATATTTCAGATATCAAACTTCAATAATAATTGTGAAATTCCCTAAAACATAGAATACTTGACAAAAAATCAATCTTACTAAGAGAGTTTCACAGACACTTATTCATGAAAGAACAGGAGATTTTATGGAATTTAAAAAATTGAATGCACCTTCCCTGAGGGAACTTTTTGTAAATGAACTGCAAAATATGATATTATCCGGCAAACTTGAGATTGGATCCAAACTGCCACCGGAACGCGAACTGGCGGAATCCATGAAAGTGTCCCGTGCGGTCATCAACTCCGGTATCGCGGAACTGGAAAAGAAAGGTTTTCTCGTGGTCCGTCCAAGAATCGGAACCTTTGTCGCAGACTATCGCAGAGACGGTTCTTTAGACACACTTGTTGCCATCATGAATTACAATGGCGGCGTTTTAAAAAACCGTGAAGTAAAATCCGTGCTGGAAACGAGAATCATGTTTATGGTGGAAGCCACCCGGTTTGCGATCGACCGTGCATCGGACGAAGAACTGTTGGGACTTCAGGAATATGTCTACCAGATGGAAAACTGTACTGACCCGGAAAAGACGGCTTCTCTCATTTTTGAGTTCAGCCACGAGATTGCCTACATCAGTGGCAACACCCTGCTCCCTCTCTTTTTTATATCGTTCCGCGATCTTGTATGCAGTCTCTGGATCCGCTACGGACAAAAATATGGCACCAAAGAATTATATTACAGTGCAAAAAAAATCTTTGACTGCCTTCTCGCAAGAGATAAAGAAGCAGTCAAAGATTTCATCACAACCTCCACAATGGAGAGCATTGACGGCTCACGCACCATTTATTATGTGGATTAGTATAACTTTTATTTTTCCAAAATCCTTATGCCTGCGAGGATGTATTTACAAACTGGCTCTCATAAAGATTTGCATAAAATCCCTTTTGGGCGAGCAATTCTTCATGACGTCCCTGCTCAATAATATGGCCATCTTTCATCACAAGGATAATATCCGCTTCCTGAATGGTCGACAAACGATGAGCCACAATAAAACTGGTACGTCCTTTCATCATTTTTGCAAACGCTTTCTGGATCCTGATCTCGGTCCGCGTATCAATGGATGAAGTTGCCTCATCCAGAATCAGCATTGGCGGCAGGCAGAGCATAACACGGGTAATACATAACAACTGTTTCTGTCCCTGGGAAAGATTACCGCCGTCCTCTGACATTACGGTGTCATAACCATGCGGCAGACGCTTGATGAAACTGTGTGCATGGGAAGCTTTTGCCGCTGCGATCACTTCCTCATCAGTTGCATCCGGTTTTCCCATCACGATATTATCACGAATGGTTCCACTGCGCAGCCATGTTTCCTGCAATACCATACCATAATTATTTCGAAGACTCTTTCTTGTCATATCATTGACTGGCACTCCGCTCACACGGATCGTTCCGCTGTTTGTATCATAAAAGCGCATCAAAAGATTGATCAGTGTCGTTTTTCCACATCCGGTCGGACCGACAATCGCCACTCTCTGTCCCGGTTTTACGAAGAGGTTAAAGTCCTCGATCAGTTTCTGTTCCGGCACATAAGAGAAAGATACATGCTCTAACACCACATGACCGTCTGCCTCCTCCAAATTCACTGCATCCGGTGCATCCGGAACTTCTGAAGGCTCCTCCATCAATTCAAACACCCTCGCCGCACATGCCAGCGCATTCTGTAACTCTGTCACAACACCGGAAATCTCATTGAATGGTTTTGTATACTGATTCGCGTAACTGAGTAACGCGGAAAGCTGTCCGACCGAAATACCTCCTGCAATTGCAGTAAATGCACCTACCACGCCAACGACTGCATACACCAGACTGTTGACAAATCGGGTTGCTGGATTTGTGATACTGGAAAAGAAAATGGCTCTCAAAGAACATTTCTGTAATCTGCCGTTGATCTCATCAAACTTTTCCAAAGCCTCATCCTCATGGGAGAATGCC
>ERZ809209.860-NODE-860-length-15309-cov-7.016455_pt1 | contig 15309 bp, 10 predicted proteins | sample MGYA00520514_ERZ809209 | MGnify/ENA primary metagenome ERZ809209 (study PRJEB31576, sample SAMEA3212657) | Homo sapiens | biome: human-gut; feature: human gut; material: fecal | place: Sweden | collected 2012 ...
ATTCAATATGTATTTACTAACATTGTTCTCATTGTCTTTTGTTATTTATCGGGGACAAATATAGACACTTTGTTTGAAACAACAAACAAAATCTTACTTTTTTTCTTTTTCCTCTTCATTTTTCTGATATAGAACAATTTTCTGCCTGATCTGTTCTTATAAATATTGAATATTTAAACGAAAAACAATTATGAAACAGAGAAAAGTCTTAGTAGGTATTGCTATTGCCATTTTTATTATATTATTGCTTTATTGGTTATTGGTAGCTGAAGATATGAAACCTTGGCTGTCCGCTATGGTTCCTTCAGCCTTGCAACAATTCATTGCCTGATCCCGACAGGTTTCAGATAATTGGCGTATATTTGCAAGGTTAGTAACTAATAACCAAAATAACAACAATAGACAGATATGGAAAATTTTATCTTTCAGAATCCCGTAAAGCTGATTATGGGGCATGGAATGATTGCCCGGTTGAGCAAAGAAATACCATCCGACAAACGTATCATGATAACTTTTGGCGGAGGCAGCGTGAAAAAGAATGGTGTGTATGATCAGGTAAAAGAAGCGCTTAAAGACCATTTTACAATAGAGTTTTGGGGCATCGAGCCTAATCCGGCCATCGAAACGCTTCGCAAGGCGATTGCTTTGGGCAAGGAGCAGAAAGTCGATTATCTATTGGCTGTAGGCGGTGGTTCTGTGATTGATGGTACGAAATTGATTTCCGCAGGTTTGTTATATGATGGTGATGCATGGGATTTGGTACTTGCCGGACGTCCGGTTACCAAGACTGTTCCGCTTTCTACCGTATTGACACTTCCTGCCACAGGTTCGGAAATGAATAACGGAGCTGTCATCTCTCGTCACGAAACTAAGGAAAAATATCCTTTTTATTCCAATTTCCCATTGTTCTCTATTCTTGATCCGGAAGTAACCTTTACTCTACCTCCTCATCAGGTGGCGTGCGGATTGGCGGATACATTCGTTCATGTGATGGAACAATACATGACAGTTGCCGGACAAAGCCGTGTGATGGACCGTTGGGCGGAAGGTATCCTGCAAACTCTGGTAGAAATAGCTCCAAAGATTCGTGAGAACCAGCATGAATATCAGCTTATGGCAGATTTCATGCTTTCTGCAACAATGGCATTGAATGGCTTTATTGCAATGGGAGTGTCTCAGGACTGGGCGACTCACATGATCGGTCATGAAATCACTGCATTGCATGGACTGACACATGGGCATACGCTGGTGATTATTCTCCCGGCAACTTTACGTGTTCTTCGGGAAGCGAAAGGAGACAAGTTGGTGCAATACGGTGAAAGAGTATGGGGAATTACTTCCGGAACGAAAGAAGAACGTATTGATGAAGCAATTGATCGTACTGAAGAGTTTTTCCGTTCATTGGGCTTGACTACTCGTCTGCATGAAGAAAATATCGGTGAAGAAACCATTTTGGAAATTGAACGCCGGTTTAATGAACGTGGTGCCAAGTATGGAGAAAATGAGAATGTGACAGGAGCCGTTGCCCGTAAAATATTGGAGGCTGCTCTCTGATCGCTTCTTTTGACACTATTTTGAATTAAATAATTAGGCACGGATGACACGGATTACACGGTTTTAGTTACGAATAAGCTCTTAAAACCGTGTTCATCCGTGTCATCCGTGCCTAAAATAATGATAAGATTTTGCTTCCTTTCTTAACCGAAAGGAGTAAAACTGTACAAGCATGAATTAGTGTGTACAGCCATTTACAGTTAATTATTTGATTTTTGGGTTATCGGAAGTCTGAACCAAAAGCACGAACCTTCTCCTTCTTTAGAATCTGCTCCGATAGTGCCGCCTAAGCGCTCTACGATCACCCGGCAGATAGCCAGACCGAGTCCCGTACCTTTTGCGAATGTATTCAGCTTGACGAAACGTTCGAATACCTCGTTTATTTTATCCTCCGGAATCCCAATGCCCGTGTCTTTTACATAGAAGTAGATTTCATCTTTTGCTTCGTCAATCCGATATCCCATTTGGATGGAACCTTTCGGAGTGAACTTCATCGCATTGTTTGTGAAGTTGATGATTACTTGCGAAAGACGTACGCGGTCTGTGTTGAGAATACATTCTTCCGCTTTCTCCGTGAAGGTGATCGCCACGTCGGGAGAAGTGTTTTTCTCTTGCATTTGCCTGCAAATACCTTCCATCAGATCATTGATATCGGTAGGGGCGAGGCTAAATTCCATCGTTCCGGCTTCGATTTTGGAAAGATCGAGAATATCATCTATCAATTGTAGTAACAACTCATTGTTACTGGACACTATCTTCATGTATTCCTGTTTCTCTTCCTCTTCACCCGTTTGGCAAATCATGTCAGAGAATCCAATAATCGCATTCAACGGAGTACGTATCTCGTGACTCATGTTGGCAAGGAAAGCTGATTTCAGACGGTTTGATTCTTCTGCTTTTTCTTTTGCTTCCTGTAGCATCTTGTCCATTTTCACCTTTTCGGTGATGTCTTCGAAGCGCAACAGACCGCCGATGATTTCTATTCCTTCATTATCATAAACCGGAGTAGCTGTCACTTCAAAGTCTACCTGATCTATCTGGATAGTATGGCGTATGATTTTTCCTTGTTCAATCGCTTTCTGAAAGGCGCATTGTTCGCATGGAGTATCCCGGAGTGCACTTGTTTTGTAGCAGATTTGTCCCGGTGTATAATGCCTTCCTTTCACGAGGCTGGCAATTTGCGTCGTTTCTTCCCATTGTACCAGATAGTTTTTGTCGATATAAATGAGCCCGAAGTTGACGCTCTTCAAAGCTAGCTTTTGTTTGTTCAGCGCTTTTTCCAGTTCTTCTTTGGCGGCAATCAGTTCTCGTTCGTAAGTCTTTAGCCGGGTGATGTCCCATCGGGTCACTAACAGCCATTTTTTCTTTTCCTTCCATTTGATAATCGATTTTACGGCAATTGTATCATGTACTGCTCCGTCCACTGTGCTGTAGCTTTCTTCTGCCCGGTATATCTTGTCTGCCTGCACAAGTGATTCATCCACATCACGGTATTTTCTGCCCCGTTCTTCTCCATAGATTTCGTAGTCTGTGCATCCTATTGCTTCTTCCCGCTTAATGCCGGATTGCAGTTCGGATTCTTTGTTCCAGTAATAGTATCGGAAACTATTCTGGATATCTTTTACCATAATAGGGAAAGGGAGGTTATCGAGTATATCGAATAAAGAATGATAGTAATCCTGTTCTTTTCCTATATTCTTTTTAAGTTGTCGTAGTCTGTATAATAAAAAGCAGATGATCAGGAGTAGAAAGCCTATTAGTAAATAATAATAACTCCAATGCTGGTCTGTAATCCATATAACGGATAGTATATTGTTTGCCATAATTTATGTTTGTACTAAATCTGTGGTAAATATATGCATTTTTTGTAATTCACAAAGGAAATTTCTGAAATATATTGTTTATCAGCCTTATAAAACTCTTCTGAAAAGAATACCTTTACTGATTAGTAGAACTTTGGTGCCTTCTATTTCCGGTTCGGTTTTAAAATGTTTTTGATGGAACGTATTTTCGTAAAGAGTAAGAATGTATTAAAATATTAAATGATGTCCCATGAACCAAAAACAATTCTAATTTGTTTTTATAACGGCAAAGTATTTTTTAATTTTGCTCCTCCAAAATAAATCTTTGATACATTCAGGATAAAACAATCATTTTATTTTTAGCTTATGTTGATAACCATTATCATTCTCGTTCTTTCGGCTATCTTTTTTGTAAACGGTAAGATACGTTCGGATCTTGTGGCACTATGTGCGTTAGTAGCTTTGCTTATCTTTCAGATATTAACACCCGACGAAGCCCTTTCCGGTTTCTCCAATTCGGTAGTCATTATGATGATCGGATTGTTTGTCGTGGGCGGAGCTATTTTTCAGACAGGACTGGCAAAAATGATAAGTTCGCGTATCCTTAAACTTGCTGGAAACAGTGAAATTCGCCTGTTCTTGCTTGTTATGTTGGTCACTTCCGCTATCGGTGCGTTTGTCAGTAATACCGGAACGGTGGCACTGATGCTTCCCATTGTGGTCAGTCTGGCGATGAGCGCCAAAATGAATCCGAGTCGGTTGCTGATGCCGTTGGCCTTTGCCAGTAGTATGGGAGGTATGATGACGCTGATCGGTACACCGCCCAACCTTGTCATACAAAACACATTGACTTCCGCAGGCTTCGAACCGCTTTCTTTCTTTACTTTCCTGCCTGTAGGTTTGGTGAGTGTGGCTGTCGGTACGCTGGTGCTGATGCCGCTTAGTAAGTGGTTTCTTTCTAAGAAAGGGCAGAAAGATGATAACAGCCGTTCGGGTAAGTCACTGAAACAGTTGGTGAATGAATATGGTCTTTCCAGTAATCTGTTCCGTATGCAGGTGATTAAAGACTCCCGCCTTTTGGGAAAGACCATCCTCGATCTGGATATTCGTCGTAAATATGGACTTAATATTATGGAAGTCCGTCGTGGAGATGCTTCGCAGCACCGTTTTCTGAAGACTATTACTCAGAAACTTGCCGAACCGGATACTATGCTGGAAGCGGAAGATATTCTGTATGTGACGGGAGAATTTGATAAAGTGCAGCAATTTGCCGAAGATTATCTGCTGGATATATTGGATGATCATGCTACGGAAGAGACGAAAAGCACTACTAATTCGCTTGATTTTTATGATATCGGTATTGCCGAAATTGTATTGATGCCTGCTTCCAATCTAGTCAATCAGACCATTAAAGAGTCCGGATTCCGTGATAAGTTTAATGTGAATGTATTAGGTATCCGTCGTAAAAAGGAATATCTGTTGCAGGATTTGGGAAATGAGCGGATTCATAGTGGTGATGTGCTTTTAGTGCAGGGAACTTGGAGTAATATTGCCCGGCTTAGTAAGGAAGATTCGGATTGGGTAGTGTTGGGACAGCCTTTGGCAGAAGCGGCTAAAGTAACTTTGGACTATAAAGCACCTGTTGCTGCTGCTATCATGGTATTGATGGTAGCAATGATGGTATTCGATTTTATTCCGGTTGCACCTGTTACGGCCGTTATGATAGCAGGTATCCTGATGGTTTTGACGGGATGTTTCCGTAATGTGGAAGCAGCTTACAAAACAATCAACTGGGAAAGTATTGTATTGATTGCGGCTATGCTTCCTATGTCTTTGGCATTAGAGAAAACAGGCGCTTCGGAGTACATCTCCAATACTTTGGTAAGTGGGCTTGGATCTTACGGACCGATAGCATTGATGGCTGGTATTTATTTTACGACATCATTGATGACTATGTTTATCAGTAATACCGCTACTGCTGTCTTGCTTGCACCGATTGCTTTGCAAAGTGCTATGCAGATCGGAGTTAGTCCGGTTCCTTTCCTGTTTGCCGTGACGGTGGGTGCAAGTATGTGTTTCGCTTCTCCGTTCTCTACACCGCCTAATGCGCTGGTGATGCCTGCCGGACAATATACTTTTATGGATTATATAAAAGTGGGATTACCGTTGCAGATTATCATGGGAATTGTGATGATATTGGTGCTGCCTCTGATTTTCCCATTCTGACAGATTTAGTATAACGTTTTAGCAACTGCCTTGTAGTCTGATATCAGATTACAGGGCAGTTGTTATTATATCAATAGATGATTGCTTTTATCATAATGTTCGGTGATAAGTCTTTCTTCTGTCATTTGTTTGTAGAAAGATCCGATTTGCTTTCCTGCCTGTTTTTTAATAATCTTCTGTTAGCTTGGAAAGGTGGTTGAATTATCGCAAATATACGGTTGATTTGCATGAAATGACCGTATGATTCGGTGAAAAACACCGTATTGTTTGTGAAAAAGATGCGGATGAAGTAACCAAAAGATGCAGATGGTGTCACTAAAAGGTAGGTATGATGTAAGTAAACCATTGCTATAGTGTCATTATACCGATAAAACTGTCTTTATTTAATACTTTTGACCTTCTCTGTTTTCTATTTCGCTCTTTGGAAAGTTCAGATGGCTAATGTTGAAAATAAACAGAACTGATGAAAATATAATCATGTAGATATATAAGTAGAGTATAATATATTAATAAGTGCTGAATTGGATGTAAATGCTGATTTTTTGATATATGCTAGTTGCCCAACAATCGCGAAAAAATATCAATAGTAGTATGACCGGCTAAAGAAGCCCTTCTTGATGCATTACGAATTACAAACTGTCAAAAACATACTTATCTTTCAGAATGTCATTTTATACATGAAGAAAGATGGAATTTATAGAAAAAGGCTCCTGATGCAAATAAGTTATCATTCGGATATCAGGAGCCTTTTATCTATTTATTGAACCTTTGGTGCGACAGGTGTATTCATCTTCTGAGTGTACAGGCTGTCAATAATTCCGTCGGACAGTCCGATGGTAGGTACAATGATTCCAGTAGCTTTCACATTCATAGCTACTTCCAGAAATATCTCCGCAGCCGGAACGATGACATCAGCCCGATCAGGTTTTAGCTTATACTGTTTGATACGTTGCTCGGCAGGAAGAGCTTGCAATGCTTCGTAAATTTCACGTAGCGATTCGACGGGTAGGAGAGAAGCCTTTTTGTCTTTCTTGTCTGCCAGACGGAAAAGCTTATTGATGTTTCCTCCCGAACCGATGATGCTGATAGGCGCGTATTCCGCGGCAAGCCCTATGAGGTCGGTGCGTAAAGCCTCTTTTTCTTCTTCTTTCACCATGCCGCTGAGCATGCGAACCGTTCCGATATTGTATGAACGGGAATTTTTCAGTTCTCCGTTACTGATCAGATTAATCTCGGTGCTGCCACCACCGACATCTACATACAGGTAGTTTTGTCCGGAAGCAAAAAGTTGCTCGATATGGTTGTCATATACAATGTGTGCTTCTTCTTGACCGTCGATGATATCTACGCGGATACCTGTTTTTCTGGCTATTTGTCGGGTGATGTCCTTTCCGTTGCGTGCGTCACGCATGGCGGACGTAGCACAGGCACGGTAATCTACTACGTCATATATCTTCATCAACTGTTTGTAGGCTTTCATCAGCCGGATCAGTTTCTTTTCTTTTTCAGCAGAAATAACTCCCATGGTAAAAGCATCTTCTCCCAGTCGTAAGGGAATGCGGATGAGCTGTACCTTGCTCATTAATTCGGGAGCGTTTTCTTCGTTTACGCATTTTATCAATAGCCGTACGGCATTCGAACCTATGTCGATAGCTGCATAATTAACTTTCTTCATACTTATCATAATGTATTCTTGTATTTTCTATATAATTCTTCTTGCGAACGGAAAACGACAGTGGCTGTCTCTGCTTCGGCAAGGGCAGGAGTGAAGTCTTTGCAGAGTGTGGAAGGCCGGTTTTCCCAAGGTCGGTTTTCTCCGGTACCGTCTACGATACGTCCTTTGGCCGTATCCCGATATCCGTAGCAGACAATTCGTTTTAAGTCTGCCTGTATTTCTTTGTCGTACACCGGAGCCAGTACTTCGATCCGGTTATCAAGATTGCGGGGCATCCAGTCGGCAGAACCGATATAATATTTTTCTTCTCCGCCATTGGCAAAGATAAAGATACGGGAGTGCTCAAGATATCGGTCGATAATACCGTTGATATGGATATTTTCACTGATACCTGCGATGCCTGTCACCAGCGAACAGTTGCCACGCACTACCAGTTCTACCTGAACTCCGGCTGTCGAGGCTTCGTAGAGCTTTTCTATGAGCGCACGGTCGGTAATATGGTTTACTTTTGCCAGAATATAGGCTTCTTTCCCCTGTTCTTTGTTCTTTATTTCCTTGTTGATGAGAGCAATCAGACGTTTGCGCATATCGTTGGGTGAAACCAGTAATTCTTTGAAATTGACGGGAGTGTATGGTTTCTCAATAAAGTCGAAAACAGCATTCACTTCCCGTACCAGCGGACGATGGGCGGTCATGATGGTATAATCGGTATACATACGTGCGTTTCCTTCATGAAAGTTTCCTGTGCTGATGCAGGCAATGTCTCCGTGACGGGTACCGATATGTACCAGTTTGGAATGAATCTTCAGTCCCTCCACTCCGAAGATAACGTGGATGCCTGCGTCCTGCATTCTTTTGCTCCAGTTGATGTTGGATGATTCGTCGAAACGTGCCAGTAGTTCGATGACCACCGTTACTTTCTTCCCGTTTTTGGCTGCGCAGATCAGTGCTTTGATCACTTTTGATTCTTTAGCGAGCCGGTAAAGTGTCATCTTGATACTTTTTACTTCTTTGCTGATGGCTGCTTCACGAAGTACGCGGATGAAAGTATCGAAGCTATGGAATGGATAATGCAGGGAGCGGTCCTTCTGACGAATCAATGTGAGCAGGCTTTCTTTGCCGTTTAGTTCGGGCTTGAAAACCGGTTCCCAGACGGGATACTTTAAGTCGTAGCGACCACACACCGGAAATTTCATCAAGTCTTTGAAGTTATGATAGCGTCCTCCTGCCACACGGGTGTCGTTTTTATCCACATTCAGCCGGTCAACTAATCTTTTCAGTAAATCTTTGGGAATCTGTTCGTCATAAACGAATCGAATCGGTTCTCCTCTCTTCCGGCTTTTCACTCCTTTTGAAATCTTCTGAAGTACGCCTGTCCGCAGGTCGCTGTCTATCTCCATTTCTGCGTCTTTGGTGAATTTAAAGGTATATGCCTCGTAATCCGTATATTTCATGCCGACAAAAATCAACGGCAGACAATAGCGGATCACATCATCGAGAAACATCAGATATGTTTTCCCCTCCGAGTCCGGCAATTGGATAAAACGACCGTATTCTTCGGTGGGTAATTCGATCACCGCATAATCTTTCTCTTTTATTTTTCCTGTTTCGTCTTTACGAAGCAGGCGGATGGCGAGATAAATATCTTCGTCAGTCTGGTCGTCCAGCGGTCGGGCTCCGTTGAGGAAAAGAGGGGTGGTGGAGCCATTCAGTTTATTGCGATAGAAGGAGGTGATAAATGTCTTTTGGTCATCCGTCATTTCGGTGTCTTTGATGACGCAGATGTTCTCCTTCTTCAGTTCTTCCATGATAGAAGCGAAAGTTTCTTCAAATTGTTCGTAGAAGCGGTTGTGTAGTTTGCTTATCTGTTTCAGTGTGCGTGTAGCCGTTTCTTGTTCTTTCTGTATGTTTTTATCTGCATATTCGATAATCCGGTTCAGCGTAGCTACGCGGACGCGGAAAAACTCATCCAGATTATTGGAATAGATGCCAAGAAAAGTCAGGCGTTCCAGAAGAGGTACTTCCGGACGGGCAGCTTCGAGCAGGATACGCTGATTGAAGTACATCCAGCTGATGTCACGTTCTACATAAGGGCACTTCTTTTTTGTTTCGCTTGATTTCATGATGAAAAACCTGTTTATTAATTTTCTGCAAAATTATCTAAGTGAGGTGTAATGGCTATAACGATTTTGTTACGAACTTATTACAATCTACGTTTGTTATTTTTATATGTGAATAGAAACACTTATATTCGCAAAAGTATTGAAATGGACTTCGTTAAAAAATATAGAATATATGAAAACAATGAATTACTCTCTGATTCGCATTTTGTTTGCGCTTGTCATAGGTCTGGTGTTGGTACTTTGGCCGAATACAGCAGCTAGTTATATTGTCATTACGATAGGAGTGGCTTTTTTGATTCCCGGTGTCATCAGTCTTTTTAGCTTTTTCGGACGGAAAAGATCGGAACATGAACTGGCTCCCCGTTTTCCTATTGAGGGAATCGGCAGTTTGTTATTCGGACTTTGGCTGATTGTGATGCCTGAGTTTTTTGCAGACGTCCTGATGTTCCTTTTGGGCTTTATCCTGATCATGGGAGGTGTGCAGCAGATTGCCTCTTTGTCGATGGCCCGTCGTTGGACACCTGTTCCGGGGATTTTCTATCTGGTGCCTTCATTGATTCTTATCGCAGGTGTTATTGCGCTGTTCAATCCGACGGGAGTACGTAATACTGCTTTCATTATTATCGGTATCAGTAGCTTGGTTTATTCTCTGTCCGAACTGATCAACTGGTTTAAGTTTGCACGCCGTCGTCCTAAGACTCCGGTTACGCCTCACGATGAGGATATTGAGGATGCTAAGATTATAGAATAAAAAAAGAAGAGGACTACCGTCACGGTACCCCTCCCCTGCAAACTTAAAACAACCAACAAAAGAAATAGATAATTTCTATCTTAATGTAGGTGTGTACACACCTTCATTTCTTTTTTATCTTACAAACAACAGTTCTCTGTATTTCGGCAGTGTCCACATCTGGTTGTCTACGATCAGTTCCAGCTTGTCAATGTGGTAACGAATCTCTTCCAGTGCCGGAACGATTGTATCGTGGTAAGCGATCGCTTTTTCTCGTTCGCTTTCGATCTTGTTCGCCACTTTTCGGGCTTCAATCATTGCATCTACGTGTTCTTTGATGAAGGCGGTGCGGTCGGCGATTTCTTCGATCAGTTCCAGATTCTTGGCAGATAGTCTGGCTGCTTTATCTGCCGGAAATAAGGACTGCATTTTATAGACATTATTAATCAGATCCGTCTGATATTGAGTAGCGACCGGAATAATGTGGTTCATTGCCAGGTCACCTAATACGCGGGCTTCAATCTGAATCTTTTTCGTGTAAGTTTCCCATTTTACTTCGTTGCGGGCTTCCAGTTCCTTTTTCGTCATCACACCGATTGCTTCGAACATAGCAATTGTCTCCGGTTTCAGATAGTTGTCGAAGATAACGGGAACACTTGTTTCACAGTCCAGACCTCGACGGGCGGCTTCTACTTTCCATTCGTCGCTGTAACCGTTGCCATCGAAGTGGATAGCCTTACATTCTTTGATATATCCGCGAATTACTTCAAGGATAGCGGAAACTTTCGGTTCTCCCTTTTCGATCAGAGCGTCTACATCCTTTTTGAATTTCATCAGCTGTTCTGCTACGGCAGCGTTTAATGCAATCATGGCACTTGCACAGTTGGCCTCAGAGCCTACGGCACGGAACTCAAACCGGTTTCCGGTGAAAGCGAAAGGAGAGGTGCGGTTGCGGTCTGTATTATCAATCAGCAATTCGGGGATTTGGGGAATATCCAGCTTCATTCCCTGTTTTCCGCTAAGGTTGATCAGATCGTCTTTGGTACTGTTCTCAATATGATCCAATACCTGTGACAACTGTTTGCCGAGGAAAGAAGAAATGATAGCGGGAGGTGCTTCATTGGCTCCCAGGCGATGAGCGTTGGTAGCGCTGGAAATAGAAGCTTTCAGTAATCCGTTGTGACGGTAAACTGCCATCAGCGTATTCACTACAAATGTGACAAAGCGCAGGTTATCTTCCGGCGTCTTGCCCGGTCCCATCAACAGGATACCTGTATCGGTTCCCAGTGACCAGTTATTGTGTTTGCCGGAACCGTTGACACCCTTGAACGGCTTCTCATGAAGTAATACACGGAAACCGTGACGGCGGCTGACTTTACGCATCAACGACATGATCAGTAGGTTATGGTCATTTGCCAGGTTGCATTCTTCGAAGATAGGAGCTAACTCAAATTGGTTCGGAGCTACTTCGTTATGACGGGTCTTTACAGGAATACCCAGTTTCAACGCTTCAATTTCAAGGTCTTTCATAAATGCGGCCACACGGGTAGGGATGGCACCGAAATAGTGGTCTTCCAACTGCTGGTTCTTGGCACTGTCATGTCCCATCAATGTGCGTCCTGTCATAAGTAAGTCCGGACGTGCGGCATACAAACCTTCATCTACCAGAAAGTATTCCTGTTCCCATCCCAGATAGGCAACAACCTTCTTTACCTCAGGATTGAAATAGTGGCAGACGGCGGTTGCGGCTTTATCTACGGCACGCAGAGCTTTCAGTAACGGTGCTTTATAATCAAGGGCTTCACCTGTATATGCGATAAATACAGTCGGGATGCAAAGCGTATCATCTACGATAAATGCGGGTGATGATGGGTCCCATGCGCTATATCCGCGTGCTTCGAAAGTGTTACGGATACCGCCGTTCGGGAAAGAAGAAGCATCCGGCTCCTGCTGTACCAGCAGTTTGCCTGTGAACTCTTCCATCATGCCTCCCTTGCCGTCATGTTCGACGAAAGCGTCATGCTTTTCTGCCGTACCTTCGGTGAGCGGTGCAAACCAGTGAGTATAATGAGTGACACCCATTTCGACAGCCCATTTTTTCATTCCGGCAGCTACTTCATCAGCGATGCTGCGGTCTAGCGGGGCACCATTGTCAATAGCGTCAATCAGTGCGTTGTATACCTTGCTTGGAAGGTACTTGAACATTTTTTCCTTGTTGAACACATACTTACCGAAGTACTCCGAAGGGCGTTCGGCAGGTGTTGCTACTTCAACCGCTTTCTTCTTGAAAGCTGTCTCTACGACTCTGAATCTTAGTTTTGACATAATACCTAATTTGATTTGTTGTTAAATATGTTAGAGTAAAAATTCCTTTTTTAGCTTAGTTATAAGCAGATTCTCCGTGTTCGTAGATGTCGAGACCTTCTTCTTCGACACGTGCCGGAACGCGAAGTCCGTGAATCTTGTCGAGTACTTTGAAGATAATGAATCCCATACCTGCCGCCCAGACTCCGACAACAACCGCACCGAAAAGCTGGGCACCCAAAAAGCCGGCTCCATGTCCGTAGAACAACCCTTCACTGGTAGAAAACAATCCTGTGAGCACTGTTCCCAAGAAACCACAAACCCCGTGTACGGAAGAAGCACCGACAGGATCGTCAATCTTCAATACCTTGTCAATAAAGTCGACTGCAAATATCATGACTACACCACAAATGGCACCGATTAATACCGCTCCTGAGGGAGCTACAGCGTCACATCCGGCTGTGATACCTACCAAACCTGCCAAAACACCATTCAGTGTCAGTGATAAAGACGGTTTGCCATATTTCATCCAGCTCACCGCCAGTGCAAAGAAACCACCGGCACAAGCCGCCAGATTTGTTGTCAGAAATACATGGGAGATGGCCATTGCATCCGCTTCGGTACTTGCTGCCAACTGTGATCCGGGATTGAATCCGAACCATCCGAACCAAAGGATAAATACACCCAGTGCGGCAACTGTCAGGTTGTGTCCCGGAATAGCTCTTGACTTACCGTCTTTGCCATATTTACCGATACGGGGACCAAGAATAGCAGCGCCTACCAAAGCAATCCAACCACCAACGGAGTGGACAATCGTTGAACCTGCAAAGTCATGGAACGTCGTTCCGAAAAGATTCATCATGAACGAACCTTCTTCTCCGTTCATCAGCCAGCCGCCACCCCATGTCCAGTGACCGGAAATCGGGTAAATCAGTACGCTGATAAAGATGGTATAGACCAGATACATGGAGAACTTGGTGCGTTCCGCCATCGCTCCCGATACAATCGTGGCTGCCGTTGCGCAAAATACTGTCTGAAAAACCAGAAATCCTTCTCTAGGTAAATCACTGTCGAGGAATGACAGATCAAAGAAATGTGGCATTCCGATGAAACCTCCTGCGCCAAACATCAGACCGAAACCGATGAACCAGTAGAGCAAGGAACCAAACATGAAATCCACAAAGTTCTTCATCAAAATGTTGGCGGTATTCTTGACTCTGGTAAAACCCGCCTCAACCAATGCAAACCCCGGCTGCATAAAAAATACGAGCATTGCCGCAAGCAGCATCCAGACTGTATTCAATCCTAATGCCAGTTCCCCGATTGTATCGGGAGTTGTTTCGGCAGAAGCAGTGGCGGTTTCAGCAATTTCAGGTGTAGTTTTGACTTCAGTAATTGTCTCCGTAGTTGTCATAAAAGTATCTGCATCAACTGCTTCCTGTGCAAAAGCACTGGTTGCGAAACAGCAGAAAATGAACATAGCAGTGGCTATCCACAGCTTTGTGAAGCTGTGTCTCTTATATGTTTTATCCATAATGATTATCTTATTTAAATACCTGTTTTTATAATATTATCATCCGAAAGGAAATCTGGCCCCGGCACCTTGCCGGTTGCCGATTGCCGGGTGTTGGTTATCGTTCCTGTTCGGCGTTATAGAGAGCGATGTCGCCACGTTCGGCGGTGCGGATGCGGATGGCGTCCTCGATAGGAATGACGAAAATGCGTCCGTCACCGATCTCTCCGGTTTGTGCGGCTTTGATGATAGCCTGTACGGTCTTTTCTGCATTTTTGTCGCGTACTACAATAGAAACCAGAATACGTTCGATAGTGCTGGTATCATATACCACTCCACGATAGATACGTCCTTGCCGTGCTTTACCGATCCCTCTTACATCGTAGTAAGAGAACCATTCAATGTCCGCTTCGAGCAGGGCGTCTTTCACGTCCTCGAATTTGGTTTTACGGATGATAGCTTCAATCTTTTTCATATACCTTAAATATTAGTGTTGACCTGTAAAAAGAAGAGGTATAGGGGAGGTGGCAGCCATCGCAGGTTACCATACAACAAACCGATAAAATCTAAACTCTAACTACCTTCCTGTTCCCTATACGCTCTTTGACTATATAAACTCTCTCTCTTAAAAACTTAATCCGAATGTGAAGTAAGCGCCTTCCGTACATGGATTTACTGATACTTTGGCAAATGCCGGAACCGAGAATGAATCAGTAACCCTGATCTCCTTGACAGCTCCGAGACTGATGTCGGAAACGCAGAATCCACTTGTGTATCCATTATAAAAAGTCGTCTCCCAAGGTACCATTCCTACATCTACTGTCCAGTCAAGTCCTCCAAGGCTGAACGGTGCACTAAGTGCGAGGTAGGAAGAATAAGCCCTTTTCCCATTTTCTTTAACTCCGTCGGCACCTGCAAAGTTCGTGTACCAGTTGACTGCCAGGGGACCAAAATCATATCCTACCTGTGCTTCAAATACATGAGCAGTTGAATGAGCGCCATATTTGAAATACTTGTTGGAAGGTACCTGAGTGTTGAACCAGTAATCCGTTACCGAGATGCTGAAACCACCGGTTGAATAACCGAGAGTCAAATCGAACTCTTTAGTATCCGATGACTCAAACCCTACCGATCCCCATGCTCCGAGTGAAAGTCCTTTGTAAGAGATTCCTAATGAAGGCTGAATGCTGACTCCGCCTAAATCCTGACCACGCCAGATATAACCACTTACCAAATCTGCTCCTACGGAGGCTTCTACTTTATCCTGTGCCATCATACCGGATGGCACAAGTCCGATCAGTAATAACGCTACTGCTATGCCCCTCAATTTTTTGTTAATCGTCGTTTTCATCGTCTTTTTACCTTTAATAGTTAGAAAAATG
>ERZ809209.867-NODE-867-length-15267-cov-41.642913_pt1 | contig 15267 bp, 20 predicted proteins | sample MGYA00520514_ERZ809209 | MGnify/ENA primary metagenome ERZ809209 (study PRJEB31576, sample SAMEA3212657) | Homo sapiens | biome: human-gut; feature: human gut; material: fecal | place: Sweden | collected 2012 ...
GTCCTGCCTCCGCAACCACAGGGGGTATGTTTGAAACATATCCCCATTTGTTTTAAAAATGCTTGTTTTTGGCTTAGTTATGCGGTTTGTGACTTTTTCGCAGATTTAAGCAACTATTTTAAAACTCACTCAAATTAACACGAATTGCATTCAAATTGCATTCAAATTGCATTCAATTTTTTCTCTAATAGGTAGAATTTATTTTTTTGAGGTTACAAAAAAACTACTGTATTTTTGTAACCGCTAATTTGTAAATTAACCTTGTTTTTTTGGGTGTTTTCAATAAAATAAAAAGTGCAGTGGATGATACTGCACTCTGTTCTTCACGGCGGTGCTTGTTAATTCAAGCATCGCTTATTTTTTTCTATTTGCGGTTGTTGTCAATTATACTTACTATATCATTATCAGCCATACCATTGTCAACGGCATAACGATAATTACAGTCACAAAGTCCCTCATCATCCTCTTGTAGCTTCTTGGGTGTAGCAAGATACTTTCCAGTAAAGCGTAAAATTTCTTTTCTCCGTTTGTTCGTCAACAATGCATATGCTATCTGTTGCGAGCAATCATCTAAAGTACAATATAATGAAATAATGTTCTCATCAACAACACGGGGCTTAGTGCCAAATATATAGTTTGCATCAATATTGAACATATGACACAGCGGCACTATATATTTTATGGGAATAGGCTTTATGCCCTCTTCCCAAGCATAATAAGTTGCTGCACTAACGCCAAGGCTTGATGATGCCGCTTTAACGCTTGTCTTGCTTGATTTGCGTATTTTCCTCAGTCTGTTAAGTATTCCTTTCATTTTTTCTTTCCTCCTTTTTTACTTAACAACCGCAAATATTCAATTTTTTACAATTATACTACAAATAAAAAAAGATTGCAACATAATTCACAAATGCTGTGAAAGGAAGTGAAAAAAACGAACAGTAAGCAAAGAGAGGAAGTGCTGAAAATGATTGAAAACTTGACACACGAACAAAAAATTCAATTCCTCGAATACATTAGCAAGCAAGAATAAAGGCGGGATTTTTTCCCGCCTTTAAGTTTTTATTGTGCCGCTATGATTGCGCCCATATCGTAATTAACTGCCGCAAGGTCAATCAATTTTCGTTCCGCTGTGCGCAATTCGCCCGCCACTTCATAAATGAGGTTGCAAACGCTGTTAGCCGCCGAAATTTCACCTATAGTTATCAATTCACTATACGATTTTTCGTACAACTCTTTTGTTTGCTTCTCCCAATCGCGCCACTTCTCGAATCCGTCCTTGACCGCTCGTTGTTTCGTTGCCGTGTCAACATCCTGTTTAACATGATTTCGCCAACTGTCGGGTATAACGGAAATTTTATCAATGGAATATTCGGGCAAGAGCTTGTTATAATCGCACACATAATCACTCATCCACTCGCTGTGCGTGGTGAACTCGTGGCAAGCGTGAAGCTTGTGCAATTTCTCATATTCTCCGAGATTGAGAAATGCGAAGTATTCAGCCATTTGGCTATGAAACATTATGCCCTCTATCATATGCGCGTTTATCTTTGCGAATATATCAGCAACAGTCACAATATCACTCCTTAATAACCTTAACGGTCATATTGTTAATAACGGCATCCGCGCCTGTTAATACAATAGAGAGTGACGATGTTTCGCAATCATTATAATTGCGTATTGTACCCACAACTGCTATGTTTGTTGTAGTGCTCACAGCTGCAACCGTTGCGCTTCCTGTTGCGCCGATGATATCTACGCCGTCATTTTTAGCCGTTACAGTTATTGTGCCTGCGGCGGCGGGCGTTGCTGTGACCGACACAAGCACCGTATAATAGCCCTTCCCTGTGTTGGCAATAGTGTTGCCGTCCTGTCTGCAATTGCAGCCGAAACGGCGCACAGTAGTGCCTAACGGTATAATGTTACCCGCAGTTACAGTCTGTGCAAGGCTGTTAACGGTTGTTATCATTGATTTACTCATAAAAAATTGCTCCTTTCACAGAAAAAGAGGGCGTTAATGCGCCCTCTTTGTTACCTCGCCGTATAGGGCGTTAAATGTTGTTACATCCGTTGCAAGCACAGAACGGTGAAGCTCCGGCATTGTAAGTATAGCCATTAGGATAGCGTACTACACCATACATGCGGTTATCCATTTCAAGGCTTGCAACTTTATCTCGCAAAGCTTGCATTTCATTTGTTTGTATCAACGCTCTTGTTGCTTCACCTTCTGCGTGAATTGCATTAGTAATATCACAAGTGCGCTGATTAAGCTGTGCAGACATATTAGCGGTAGCAAGTCTGTTTTCGCAGCAGCACTCTGAAATCTGCGTTGCAAGGTTTCTTCCCTCGTTAAGTATTGAGTTGTTGAGGGAATAAGTGCTGTCGCAAATGCCATTTTCAATAGCCGTCAAACGGTCATTGAGCTGGCCGAAATGCTGTCCGAACAGTATTTCCTGTTGACTTGCAGATGTAGCATAATCGCCGTAATTTTTCCCGTTATTATTCCAGCCAAAGCCCATAAACAAAAACAGTAAAATTACCCACCAAGCACCTCCGCCAAAGTCATTATCGTGCTCTGTTGCAGCTCTAACATCGGCTAACGAATAGTTAGAATCCATAAAATCTCCTTTCATTTATTTTATTAAATAATTTGTGCGCACAAACTTATTTCAATATTTCTTGTAGTGATATTGCTTGCTCTTTTAATTCTTCAAACTGTTCTTGTGTCATTTGTCCGCTTGCGAGAAGTTGCTCAACAATTGCTTTAGGGTCTCCCGTCAGCGAACTTTTAAATTTGTTAAACTCCCTTATCATTGCAGCAGGGTTAATCTGATTTTGCCTTTGTGTTCTTTTTGTTAATTGTTGCAGTATCGGATTGAGCATTGATTATTTCCTCCAGTCTTGTTACTCGTTCGTTTAATGATTTTGCTTCTGCCTCTGCTTCTGTCTTATACGGAGTAATCGAATAAGGCAAAACGGTTTTATATCCTGCGCCGTCCGTTTCGGCAAGCCAAACGATGGGCGCGGTTGTGTCAAGCATTAGCACGCTGCTGTTGGGGGCTAATTGGTATGCTTCCGCACCATTCTTGCCGTTTACACGCACAACCTCTGTGCGCTGTTGGGCTTGCATTTGGTTAAGCCGTTGCATATAAGGATTGTTGTATTGGTAAGGGTTATTGTATGGGTCATACATCATATCAACCGCTCCTTTCAGCTTTAATATATAAAAAAAGAAGCGATACAAAGTATCAACTCTGTATCGCTTCACGAATGATTTTGTTTATTAAATTCGTTTTGATTTTGTAAAACCGATTGCGGTTAATGCTTAATTCAAACATTATGCCGTCGTCGGTCATATCATTTCGGGCTAAGTGGTTTATAATGATTTTTTCATCCTCGGTAAAGCCTATCTTTTTATCGAGGGTTGCAATATCTCTTTGCGAGAGAAAAGACAAATCAAGCATTGCAAAGCTCCTTTATGTTCTTTTCTCTGTTCTTCACGCATTATTTTTCAATGAAATTCGCACTAAGTGACTGCCATAGCCATTCGCCTGTGTATATATCACGCATAAGCATAGGTGACGAGCGGTCGCCTACATACATTGTGGAGGTCCGGGCTTTGCCGTCCTCCGCGTCAAAATATTTGGCGGTGAAAAACTCGTCTTTAATCGCGTTGAGAATAAATGACAAGTCGGAAGTAGACAGAATGCCCCACTGGATTGTAAGTTTGCGTTTCCTTGCCACTCGGTCGCGGGTCATATCGCCGTTTGCATTTCTACCTGTGCCCTCGTCATCGTCCAAGTCTTGTAATCCCCAAGTGATAGCTTTAGGGTCAGGCAATGCTTGACCATTGACAAGCAGTATTCCGCTTCTTTTAACGCGCACTTTTAAGCTCCTTTCGGCTCTCAGGCGCTCAAAATTATTGTTGATTTTTACATTTATTTGTGATAATGTTAAATAAAAAAGAAATATGGAGGTTTCAAAAATGAAAGTATGCCCTCGTTGTAATGCACAAAACAGTGACAATGCGACAAATTGCACAAATTGCGGATTTAATTTTATGCAAAATCCACAACATCAGCCGATAATGCCGCAACAGCCTATACCGCAAGCGCAGATAAATCCTCAAACCGCATATTATTACGGTATGAAGGAACAGAAAAAGAAGGCACGAAAAACCCGTTGGATTATTTTCGGCGTTATCGTGGGAATATTATTCTTTATTTTTGTTATCGGTGCGGCGAGCTCATCCGACAGCGGAAACACAAGCAACAACGCAACCGCCAACAGTACCATCGGCTCAGGCGAAGTGACAACGCAAAAAAACAACACAGGTTCATATAATGTTGAAGTCAAAAGCGCAAAGCTTGCGAAAGATGTTAGCGATGACCCGATTATCGTGGTTACTTACTCATTCACGAACAACAGCGATGATTCTATTGCATTTGATACAATTATAGATGACAAAGCATTCCAAGATGGTGTCGAATTAGGCTTTGTCTATACAAGTTGGGGCGTTGACGGACTGGATTTTGAAACACAGGGTAAAGAAATTAAGCCCGGCGTAACATACGATGTTACTTGCGCCTATGAATTAAACGACCAAAGCACTCCTGTTGACATTGAATTGTATAGATACTTCAAGGACGAACCGTTTTATAAATACCGAGTAATAATTAAATAGCAGAAGCAAAGCAAGGATTTATTCCTTGCTTTTTTCTATTTTGTCGAGGCGCGCTCTCAGCTCGTCTATCTCGGCTTTTTGCTCTTGTATAAGCTTCAGCATAGCGGGAAGCACTATGCGCTCTCTCCAGCTCTCAGGCTCGCCGTCATCGTTGTATTGGCAAGCATTGGGATAATACTTGTCTACATCTTCGGCTATAAGTCCGACTTGCATACCCTCTACAAGCTGTTTATCCTTGTGCTCATCTTTATATTGATACTGTTTAACGGGCAAGTCATAAAGCTTGTGCGGGTCTAAGTCCTCGCTAAATTCGGTGCTTATATCCTTTTTGTAGCGTGCAGATGAAGTGGTGCATTGAAGTCTTCCGTCACCATCAACATACACTGGTGCTAAGCCGGAATCACTCGAACGCCAATTGATATAAGTGTCTCCTCGCAAATGGCTATCATCGTTTAGGTCGAGTATTCCTTGCACATCAAGCTTTCCTTCTACATACATACCACCATCGCAAGAAAACATAATAGACTTGCCATCCGGAACAGAAATAGCTAAATCACGGTCAACAGACATTGTAGACCTTAGTGTACTGCTTGAACCATCACTCCATGTGTTCGTGCTAAATGTGAATATTGAACGGTTCTTTTTGCCATCATGTGCCACAAGATAAACTACGCCGCCCTCAATATATGTTCTGTAATTTTTATCATAGTAGCCATAACCGATAACAAGTGCCCCGTCTTGATATGGCGAAAGAATTAAATTTCCGCTTGCATCGTAAAGGTTAGAATCGTTGCTTGAAAGATAAATACCATTATAGCAATGTTGCTCTCCGTTAGAAGTAACCCACCATCTGCCGTGGTATCCGTCACTCTCTTTTTGCTGCACAGAAAATGCCCAGCTCTTATCACCAATCACCGCGGATTGCACATAAGTACGATAATTGCCGTTATCTGCCCATAAGGCTTCTGAATCGATGTTAAAGCCGCCTATTGTGCCGGTGTAAGATAATATCCCGTCAGCAAATATTTTACCGTCTTTGGTGAGAGCTGTTGCATATGTTTTGCCGCCATTGGGTGTATAACCTAAAGCGCCATTGTTCCATACCCACATTGCAACATTGGTACTTCCGTTGGCAGTAACAACCTTGCCTTCGGCATTATCCCATTTAAGCTCAATATCAGCATCGGGGATAGCTATTGCGCGCATTTTGTTTTGGGCATCATAAACGAATTTAACATAGCCGCCATTTACACCTGTGAACATAGAAACAATGTTTTGGTATTTTTCGTTAAAATCTGAAAATACTTGTGTTAAAGTTTTCGTGCTCGGGGTGCTTATGAATGTTGCCTTGCCGTCTGTTGTAATGTTGCCGTCAATAGAGGCGCTCATTCCACCCTTAAAGCTTATTGTCTGTGAGCAAATCAAAACCGGCACCAAGGTGTTGTCTTTGTCTTTGACATAGACTATATCACCGCTTTCATATGCTATATTACCTCGGTTTTTTAGCGTTGCCGGTGTAAGCTTTATATCGGAATATAGATTTAATATATTTTGTGCATCTGTCTTGTCGATATATGGATTTGTAAAGTTAAATCCAAACTCACCGCTTCCAACAGTTATGGCCCCACCGTTTCCGTTGGAATCTTTTTCTGTTCCTGTTGTTAAATAATCAACTGAAAGTGGGTTTTGCTTTTCTTTTTGAAATCCGTTTTGAAAATATTGTCCCAAGCCTATGGTGTAGTTTGTATCGGTGTATGGTGCAATAACAAGCTCATCATTGGCATTTATTTTAGCGTTGCCGCCAAGCAAGCCTGCCATATAACCGACCATAGCACGGGGCGAAACATTGAAAAATCCGGGGTTTGGTAACAATTTATCAGTATTTACAAGCACCATGCTCTCATAATATTTAGTTATTATCTTATAGGTGTTTGCTTTGCTCTTTTCAGCATCAGCACCTTTTAACGAAAAGCCTAAATATGTTTCATATGGCAAACTCGGCACTAATAATGTGCAAGTTATATATTCCTCGCCTGTATTTAAATCAATAAATTGTGACAGCTGCAAGCCGCTGTATTCGTTGTAAGTCAATAAGTTTGTTCCAAGCATACCTCTAAAGAGGCATACTTGGAGTGGGTCACTGTAACTGTCACTTGAAAACATTCGCCATTCAACCTCTTTGGCATAAGGTGGAATGCGCACAAGGTTGTTTTTCCCAATGCCGTAAAACAAGTCTGCCTGCACTTCATCGCCGTTGCTGTTATAGCTAACAGCTTCTGCTTTGCAATCTGCAGTTATAGTCAGCGTTTCAGGCTCTTTTTTTATATTTGCAATTATGCCTGCCTGATCTGCAATATCTAATATTACACTTGTAGCCCTTACTTTGTCTGCGCCTAACTTGCAAGTATAAGTGTTTCCAAGTGCATTAAGCTTGAGCATTGCATCATATGCTTTAATTGTTACTGATTTATAATTATTTGTAGTTGAAACACTGTCAACATAATATACGCCTATGGGCGTATACTCTGTGTTACCGTCAACAACTATGCCAAATTCAAGCTTAATTTTGGCATTTTCAAGCCCAACGAAATTATCAGGCACATACATTTCCATTTGCAACTCGTTACTGCAAGTGTTGCCAAGTGATAATGTGCTTGTTGAGCACATTGTATCTGTAATTTCAGCTGATATAATGTGCTCTCCGTCCACAACATACTTGTCATTGAATGTAGCCTTGATTTTTATTTGGCGGCTGTCTCCGTCAAAGGCGCTTTTTACTTTTGGGTTTAATATTTTCATATTTTATGCTCCTACAAGCAAGGGACTTGTGCCCGTTCTTTTCACTTCGGAATTATGCTGTGAAACAACATTCTCATACACAATCTTGCCGTCAAGCGTTACACGGTTATTAACGGTTATAGGCTGTTCGTGTCTCACACTCATAACCTCGGACATAACCCTATATACGGCGGCGGCAACGCCCGATGAAACGCCCTCGACGATTTGGTCATTGTTGGCAACAGTTGTGCGGTTGCCCATTCTTCCGACCATTTCAGGTATGCCGTTTTCTCTCGCAACAAACATTTCACCGCTTTGCGGGTGTCCGCCTGTCGCATAATAAGATAGTTTGGGAACTTTAATTGTAGTGCCCATAAAGTCTCTATCTTCGGAGGTGACTTTTATATTGAGCAGGGACTTGCCGCTAAAGAAATTTTTAATCTTTGTAGTGAAGTTTTCAAATTTATCTTTTACTTTACTCCATATATCGCCAATGCCCTCTTTGAGCTTGTCTACAATTGTTGAACCGACATCTTTTGCTTTTTCAACTTTTTTGTCAACCCAACTTTTGAAGCTGTCCCATTTGCCTTTTATCCAGCCTGTGAATTCACTCCAACCGTCCTTGATTGAAGTTGTGAAATCGTCCCATGCTCCTTTTATTTCCTCGCCACATTCGTTCCAACTTTCTTTAATTGAATCAGTAAAGTCGGTCCAAGTTTGCGATATTTCATCTCCAACCGATTTCCAAAACTCATCAACCTTGTTGCCCCATTCAGTGCATTTTTCTTCAAACCACACACCAAATTTTTCAAATTCTTCACCTATTGAATCAAATAAAACAGTTACAAAGTTGGCTTGTGCAACAATCGAATTTATCCAGCTTTCAAATATTCCGCCAATATCGAGGCCGTCAAGAAAGTCTTTGATTCCAGAAGTCATATCTTCACCGGCTTCAGGGTCAGTTATTCCCTCGAAAAAGCCTGCAATTGTATCAAACAATCCTGTGATAATATTATGCAAAAATGCTCCGACTTCTTTCCAATCGATGTTTTTAATTGTTTCCTTTAGAAATTCGCCGATACTCTTGCCTGTGCCTTTGAAGTCGAAATTAGAAAGGGCAGTGTTTATACCACTTAAAGCGGTGTTAAATCCGTTGGCGAGGTTTTGCCCCATTTCGCCCCACTTCGTTTTATTGATAAACGCATTGAGACCATTTGTGAGACCCGCAATTTTGGTGTTGACTTTGTTTTTCGTTTCGTCCCAATCGATATTATTAACCTTGTCGATTTGTGTGTTTAATTTATCGGCTAAGCTTTCGCCAATGCCTGTAAAGTCGGCTTTTTCCCAAGCCTCTTTTAACTTGTCGGCAAAGCTTGAAACGCTGTCGGTAATGGGCAATGTTTCAAAATCGCCCGTTGGCGTTGTGTAGCTGTCCGAGGCGCTTGTGTTGTCGGAGGTCTGTGACTGCTTATTAAGGAGGTTTATTTCATCAAAACCGGCAATGGTTTTTTGATATTCTTTTGCGCTTTGAGTGGCTTTGTTCGTTGACGATGAAGTCTTATCAAGGCTTGCTGCATAGTCAACTTGCGTTTTCTTTGCAACCGTAAATGTTTTCTGCCCCAACATTCGGGCGAAAAACATACCTACTTTATTTGCGAGGTTATAAAACTTCTCACTTAACGCATCAGCAATAGGGGCTAATGCATTAAGCACTGGGGCGAGAGTGGTGGCAACAATGTTTTTTACCCACAACATATTAGTAGCGAGAATAGACATTGTTTTATTGAAGCGTTCGCTTCCTTTAGCCATATTCTGTATGCCCTCGGTCAAGAATGTGCCAAGAGATGAAAATAACCTAAACAACCCGCCGTAAACAATGACAGATTTAAACGCTTCTCTGAGATATTGCCCGAATGAGCGGGTGCCTCTTTTGCTTTGCTTAATGTGCGAATTAAGCTTCTTAAACGCGTTGACAAGCTTTGTGCCTATTGATTTAGAGCCGTCTTTGCCTGCCGTCTTTACATTTTTGATAAGGCTTTTTATGTTTTTAACGGAACTTTTGATTTTTGAATTTATGCCTGAAAAAGAACTTTTCAGCTTGTTGGCGGCGTGGTATTTGGAAAATGCGCTCGCAACATCTTGCCCAAAAGTCCTCATATAGCTTCCGGTTTGTTTTGCTTTTGATTTTAAATTTGAAAATGCGTCTTTAAGTTTGACAACTACCGGGAGCTTTGAAACTGTGCTTCCTAAACCTCTTACAAAACCTTTAACGCTACTGCTCGTTTCCTGCGCTTTTGTCTTTAGCCCTGCAAAGCTGTCTTGAAGTTTGATGACAATAGGAAGTTTCGCCGCTGTACTGCTCAAATCCTGCGCAAAGCCTTTAATACTGTTTCCAGCTTCCTGTGCTTTTGACTTCAAGCCTGCAAAGCTGTCTTGAAGTTTGTTGACTACCGGGAGCTTTGAAGCAGCAGCGTTCAAATCTTTGACCAAATCCTTAAATCCATAATTGGCACTCGCCGCGCCGAGGTTTTTGGGCAAAGCGCTTCCATCGTCCGGCGTTCTATCAATATTTTCAGTGCCGTTTCCGCGTTTTATCGCCGTGCCCTTCACATTCTTACTTTCACGCACAAGCCTTTGTGTGGCACTCGCCGCGCTTTCTGCGTTTTTCGCAAGCGTTGCCATAGCGTTCGCAACTTCCATAACACCGTCAGGCAATGTGTCAAACTTTGAAAAGGTATCATAAAGCGTGCGCATACCCTCTGCGGCTTTGTCGAAGTTTACATTTGATAACTTGCGCAGATTGCGGGATAGGCTGTCTATTTGAGCGGTCTTTTCCTCGTCAAGCAACGAAACGGCGTGTGACACCGCGTTTATCGCCTTTGATTGATTGCCAAGGTCGAGCTGTGATAACTTCTTGAAACTACGGGTAAACTTGTCAATTTGTGTGCTTTTTCTGTCCGTTACAGGTTGAGTAAGCGCGCGGATATCACGGGTAAGAGAACTTAAACCCGATAAATCCGAAACGGCGTTTTTTAAGCTTCTCAGCGAGCGTGCGAATTTATCAATTTTGGCTTCCGCATTTTGACTTTCCGCGCTTATTTCAATCGATAATTCATCTATCGGCGTATTTGCCATTCTTTTCACCTCCGTAACGGGCGTGCATTATTTTTGACAAGCTGCACATCCAATCGTACATTTTCTGTTGCGCTTTGGCTTTTTCGGCTTCCTTGTTTTCTTCCTCAGCCGGCTTGTAATCCATATACTTAATGCCTGCTTTTTGCGCCGCCTTACCGTCTAATGCGTAACATACGGCGCTGTAAACCGCGCTTTCAATACATGCGCCTTGTTGCCAAGCAAGAAAACGCTCGGTTTCCATATTTCGCTTTTGCTTTATTTCAAAAGCTTTACGATATTGCCGCGCCAACATCGGCGGTTCGTGCCAATATTCGTTACGCGGCATTCCGATACTCATATAAAACGGTTCTTCATGTAGGAATAATTCTTTGTATGAGTTGTAGTGAACAGCGTTTATTCCACTGCCCACTGAACCTCGTTTTTTTCGTCTGCCTCTTCATCGTTCATAAAGGCATCGCCCACTGCTGAAAATTCGCTCATAATAGCCTTTACAAGCCCGCTTTTATTTCCGCAAGCCTCAACTACCGCATAGCGTTCATTCTCCGTTAATTCGGGGTGGTGCGCCTCAAATGCGGTTGTTTCAAGTAGACACATAGTTTTAAGCGGCATATGGTCAAAAGAGTTTTCGGAGAGCACAAGCCCTTTTGCTTCTGCTTCTAACGCGGTTGCTCTTGTATATTCGAGTTTATATGTTTTCTTTGTGTTCTTATCTGTAATCTTAATCATGTAATTACCTCCTGCCGCCTAAAAAATAGGCGGCTTTGATTTTTTTAAAGTTCGCTGTTAGCTGTTACTGCGATAGGTTCTTCCCATTTAAGGTCGCCGCAAGGTGTTATGTATGCCGAAGCTTCGAGCACGGCATTTACGCTTCTTGCAGGTGAGCCAAGGTCAACGGGATAGCAGGGGATAAAGATTGCTTTGTTAAGTCCGGGGGTGTCAACTTGAACCCACGCACAACAATCTTTCTTTTTGTTTTCCGCTTTCTTTGCGCAAAAAGCCTCCCAAGCGGTCTGAAATTCATTTGTAAGGTTGACGGTAAAGTTGATGTTACCGCCAAGGTCGATAAGTCCGTCAATTGAAGATTTATATTTTTCGTTTGACAAAGTGGTTGAATCAAGTGCTTCGGGGGCACTGTCTAAAGCGGGTACTTCCTTAATATCGGGAATTTGAATATAGCCCGTTGTGGGGCGTGTGCCTGAGGTGGTTTCCCACGCGTAAGTTACTTTCGTGCCCGCAGTTGAAATAGCTACACCCATATGTGTTATATCTCCTTCGTAATGTTGTTTTTGCGAAATCTCGCTACTCTGCGTGAAATGCTGCTGTCGAGCAGATTATCAACTAACCCCTCATAAGTGCGAATATATCCGCGCTCATTGAATAAGTCACAAATCAGCTCGCATATTTCCTTTGTTTGCTCGTCTTTTTTCTCTGTATCATTGGCATACACATTAACTTCGTATTCCTCATTTACAACATTTTCTATGCCATCGAATGTTGAATACCTCTCGGCAACTGAATTGTTGGAAACAATCGAGGTTGCGGGGAATTGGGGAACATTGCTTGACAAAGTGCAGTCAACAATGTAAATATTTTTTTTATATTTGTCTCGCAATCCGTCCCGCACATATGCGAAATCATTTGATTTAATCATTTCTTGCCCATAACCTTCTTTGTTGTTTCTTTGGCGCGGCGTTTAACCGCTTTGGCTGTGTTATACATAAAGGGTCGAGCGGGCATGCCCTGTGTAAAAGCTATCAGGTCCCCGCTCTCGGTTTCTTTCTGTGTGATATTTCCGTCACCGAGGGTGCTCGGATACCACCAACCGACTTTACCGTTGTATTCAGTAAAGTTACCCGTCATATATCCCCAACCGAATTGGCTTGCCTCGGGGTGTGCGTTTCCGCTTCCTCGTACACCCGTGCCAAATTCAACAAACGGTGCTTTTATGTTGCGAGTGACAATATAGAATTTATTGCCCCTCTGTTCTTTGTGTATGCTGTTTTTAATATCGGTTAAGTTACCGTAATCAGCCATTGCGGAAATCTCTTTTTGGGCGTATTCAACGCCGTAATCGGCGAGCTTATCGCAAGTCTTTAGTGCCTTATCCGATATGCTTTTTTTGTAGTTTTCAACTTTTTTTATAGCTTCATCCAAGGAAGAAGCAGACAAGTTTATGCGTATCTTCAAGAAGTAGTCACCCGCTTAATGGCATAGCGCACGCTGTTTAGCGAGGGCAATTTAGCCTTAACAATGTAGTTATAGGGTTGAGTAGGCGGAACGCCCACCCAGAGCCTTGAATTTTCGTCGATAAGGCATTGTTTGTCCGTTGTTACCATTTCCTTGTCATAGTCCACATCACGCCCGTATGGTTGCATGCTTGCCTCACCCTTGCCCGCAGACACAGAGATGTTGAGCGGTTGCGGTTCGGAATATGTAACAATGCTGTTGCCGTTGGTGTCTGTGCCGCCGTCTTTGACGGCTAAAGAATAGTAGATTTTGCTTTGATTGCGTTTTAAATTACGCATCGTCATCATCTCCTACGCTTCCTACAACAGTGCCGCGAGGCGTTATCTGCCTGAGCAATGCATCGCTAACATAAGCACTTGAGTATGTGCGCGATACTCCGTTTTCGCTGTGGGCTACTTCACCCTCTGCACCTCGTTTGCTGTACATTTCTGTTGCAATATCGAGGCACAGAGATTTATATTTCGTGGGTATTTCCTTGCCTGTTATTTCTTCCTCGAACGGGTAAAGGTTAGACAATATGACTTCCTTAGCCGTTTCGAGCAAATCATCAAGCACAAGCTCGTTATCCTCTTCAGGGATTCTGTTTCTCAATCGTTCTTTAAGTGTCATATCGTCTAACTCCTTTAACTAAATTAGCCTTTGGTACTTGCGGCGGCAGCAGTTGCTGTTCTCGTCAAGATACCCGATTCGGGCGCTGTGAATGTGGTCGCAAGGTTGGTGATTTTTGCGTGATACCATTCGGGGCCGTAATCAAGGCCTGCTTGGCCGTAAATCATATACTTGTCGCCTGCACCGGACTGCGGCAGCTTCTCAAGGAAGAAATTACCTTTGCCCGGAACGGGTTGAAATACAGGTGCGCACACATTCGGATTAACAAGAATTGCCGTGCCATCGGGAAGATACTTGCCGAGCGCAATTCTCAAATTGCCGTAAGGCGTGAGAATGGTTGTAATGTTAATGCCGTTGATTGTGTCGCCCGCCTGTCTAATGGTGAAGCCGTTATCAAGCGCGTCTTTCTGCACCTGCATAAGCTGTGTGCCGCTGAGCAGGGAAACAAGATTGTAGCTGTCGCCGTTAGAATCGGAAACCGACTTTTGAGCTTCAAGGAGAAGCCAGTAGCCGAGCTCCTTTTTGTTTGCATCAAGCGTGTTTGTGGTAATAGCGTTTACAATGCCTTTTGTTTTGTTGGCGACTGTTTCGCCTGTGGATTCGGCATATTCACCATTGATGAATGTGTACTCGACATCCTGCTGAATGCCCGCCATTGCCGCTGTTGCCTGAAAAGCAACTTCATCAATCGGGTTAGCCTGCTGATTAGCTACATTTATGCCGCTCAGCGTGCCCATATCGCTCTGTTTAAGATACGAAACGCCAAAAGTCTTTTGGAAAATCTGCGTTACATTGTGTTCTTGCGCACGCTTAACAGCGGTAGCGTCGGGTGCGGTAAGCGAATCTTTTTCGCTGATAGCAGGCTGTGTGCCTGTTGCTGTGGTGTAGAATTGACCCACCGCAAACTTCACATGGTTAGATTGATAGGCTTTGCCTGCAATAAGGGTTGAAAACGGTGTTTCAACATTACCTTTGTTGAATAATAGACCACTAAAATTAGGGTATGAACCTGTGGTTACAATGTTATCTGCCATTCGTTAATCCTCCATTGAATCAGATATGATTGATTGCACTCTGTCGAGCATTGTGCCTGTCTGCGTGTCGGGAGTTGTGTTTTTACCACCGCCAACGGGGGGCATTGATGTGTCTTTTTGCTGTTTGTCTTTCAACGCCGCTTTCACATTCTGCTCGTGAGTTTTTAAGTTCTTAAAAAATGTTGCTGTGTCGCCGTCTGCCTGCGCTTTGGCGGTGCTTTTGGCGAGTTCTTCCGAATATCCCGCACTGAGAAATTCGGCTGTGTATGTGGATATAAGCTTTTCCTTTCTCAGCGTATCAAGTTCGGTCTGCAATGCTGTTTGTTCGTCCTTTGCTTCTTCAGCTTTGCGCGTAGCCTCGTCTAATGTGTCGCGATACTTCTTCTTCCAAGTGGATGTTTCGGCGGTTGATTTGTCGAACATTTCTTTGGAAACATAGTCTGTTTTAAGCTTCTCGGGCGACACACCGAGTGAAACATCTTTGATTGCCGCTTCAATTTCGGCTACCGTGATTTCGTCCTTGAATTTTTCGCCAAGTAATTCTTTAAGGGTCATTGTGTAATATCCTTTCTGCGTTTTTTAGACTTCTCTGTCTGTATTTTGCGTTTTTAAAACTTCTCTGTTTCTTGCGTTTTTATGACTTCTCTGTCAAAAACAAAAGAGCCTATCCCCTTGTTAAAAGGAATAGGCTCTCAGGCTCTCAAATATTTATTTATCCGTGATAATCCACAAATCCGCATTTTTGCTTGTTTGTGCCGTTTACTTTATATAGCACAAGATACA